>Ga0315899_10000694_pt1 | contig 39849 bp, 28 predicted proteins | sample LakEriMetagenome_2_FD_203518 | JGI IMG/M metagenome (GOLD analysis project Ga0315899, IMG submission 203518) | Freshwater fungal communities from buoy surface, Lake Erie, Ohio, United States - Buoy 4 MA112 | ecosystem: Environmental > Aquatic > Freshwater > Lake | place: USA: Lake Erie, Ohio...
TTTTTAGTAAATGAGCTTTCCCATAATGAAAATGTATTAGGCGCTAGAATGATGGGAGGGGGCTTTGGAGGTTGTACGATTAATATTATTAAGAAAACAGCGGTGGAAGAAATTACACTAGCCTTAACTGCTAAGTATGCTAAAGTTATGCATAAAGAATTAAGCCATTACATTACAAGTATTGAAGATGGAACGCAGTTAGTATGATAAAAAGGGAGTATCCTAGATAATTGATCTGATAAAAAAACAGCCCTTTTAATAAGCTGGTTTTTATTTATCTAAAATATATTATTTATTATTTCGTTGAAAAACGATACACCGTAGTTTGATGATAGGTTTCTCCTGGTTTTAGAATAGTGCTTGGAAAGCCAGGCTGGTTAGGGCTATCAGGGAAATGTTGTGTTTCTAGTGTAAGCGCATAATGCTTATTATAGATAATTCCTTTTTTAGTACCTGTTAAGGTTCCATCTAAAAAATTACCTGAATAAAATTGAAGCCCTGGTTCAGTAGTGGCTACTGTTAAATATCTTCCACTATTAGGCTCGTATACACTAGCTATTTCTTCTAAGTCAGCTGCTTTATTTAAAACCCAGTTATGGTCATAGCCTCCCGCTACTTTATCAATATCTAGTCCTATTTTTTTAGGGCTTGTAAAATCCATAGGCGTTCCTTTCACTTCTACTAATGCACCTGTTGGAATTAATACACTATCTACTGGTGTATACTTGTCTGCTTTAATTTCTAGAATATGATCATAAATAGTAGGCGACTTACCAGCGCTTAAATTAAAATAAGCGTGATTGGTTAAATTAATCACCGTGGTTTTATCAGTACTTGCAGTGTATTCTATTTTAATTGCATTATTAGCGGTTAATGTATATACTACTTCTACTTTTAAATTTCCTGGATAACCTTCTTCCAAGTCCTTGCTAAGGTATACTAATTGAATACTGCTATCCCCTGGTAAAATTTTTGCTTCCCATAAAACTTTATCAAAACCTTTTAGGCCACCATGTAGTGATTGACCATTGTTATTCAATGCGGCATTGAACTGTTCGCCCTCAATAGTATAAGTTCCTTTCGCTAAACGATTGGCGTATCTACCTACTAATGCACCAAAATAAGGATTGCCTTTTTGTAAATAACCTTGAAAGTTTTCATAGCCTGTAAGTACATCTCCATAGCTGCCATCCTTTGCCTGGGTAATTATTTTAGTAAGTATACCGCCGTAATTAATAATACCCACTTGCATACCAGTCGCATTGGTTAAAGTATATTCAGTAACCGCCTTGCCTTCAAAGCTTCCTAGATTTTGCTGAACTATAGAAATAGCCTGCTTGCTAGGCCCAAAAGAACAAGCAAAATGAAAAACCGATAAGAAGACAAACATTATTAAGTTAGCTACTAATTTATTTTTCATTTTGCTTATTTTATTTTTTAATGGATACCAAGATAATTTTTACCAAGAAATTTAATACCATGAGCCATTGATGGTTTCATCTCCATTCGCATTATTGTTTGCCATTCTTCTTTTTTGATTCTTTCTATGTATAAATGTAGTAATAAACATTAAAGGAATAAAAATAAAGGTTAATGGAGGTATACCTAATATGCTAATCCATTTACCACCAAAATGATGGCGCATCGGGCGGCGTAAACGCTCTGCAATAATATACATAGCAGGTACAATGAATAAGGTCATGAAAAAGGCAAAGGCTAGTCCATATATAATGGTCCAACTTAATGGTTTCCAGAAAGCAACGTTGTCACCCCCAAAGAATATATGTGGGTTTAACTCGCTAAATAAAGTCACGAAGTTGATATTAAAACCAATGGCAATAGGTAAGAAACCTAGAATAGCTGCAAGGGCTGTTAATAGTACAGGAATAATTCTTGTCTTTCCTGCTTGAATAACGGCCTCTCTTGTTTTATAGCCTCTTGATCTTAACTCATCGGCAAATTCAATCACTAGTATTCCATTTTTCACCACAATACCTGCAAGCCCTACAATACCTAAGCCTGTCATTACCCCAGATACTTTCATTCCAAATATAGAGAAGCCTAAAAGCACACCTATAATACTAAATAAAATTTCCGTTAAGATAATCACCGATTTAGAAATAGAGTTAAACTGCAATACCAAGGTAAATAAGATTAACATTAAGGCAATGACCAAGGCCTTTCCTAAAAATGCCACGGTTTCTAGTTGTTGTTCGTTCTCACCTGTTTGTTTAACAGTCACGCCTTCTGAAATACCTTTAAAATTACCAATGTATTGAGCAATGACAGCGTTCACAGCGGTTGGATTAAAACCTTGGTCTGTTTGAACATTCGATCTTAATTGAATTAATCTTTTTTGATTTTTTCTATTAATGCTACCAAAGGTATTCGTAGGTTCTACTTTTACCAGTGAGCTAATTGGAATATTTTTAACCATACCTCCTGCTGCCATATCTCTAAAAGATAAACGCATGTTTAATAAATCCACTAAATTATTTCTCTGCAATTCCTCGTTTCTTAATTGAATTTTATATTCATCCTTACCATCTTTAATTTTAGAAACTTCTTTACCAAATAAGGCGGTACGAATTTGCATGCCCACTTGTGCACTGCTTACCCCTTCAATTAAAGCGCGGTCTCTATCAATAGTTAAGGTTAACTCAGGATTCACTAAATCCACATCCATCTTTAATCCATCAATACCTGGAATTTGTGCAGCGTCTAAATAATTTTTTAAACCTACTGCTGTCTTAACTAATTTGTCAAAATCATCTCCCTGAATTTCTATATTCACTGGAGGCTCCGTTGGAGGACCATTAGATTCTTGTGTTACCGTAAATTCAGCACCAGGAATACCTTTCATTTCTGCACGAATGGCATCTAAATAAGGTTCAGTCGATTTACCATGACGCTTTTCATATTCCACAAAATTAATTTGCACACGACCTAATTCAGATCTTGCATTTCTATCTCCACGCATTGGATCACCTGCACCTACTGCCACATTGCTAATAATACTTTCCACCAGTGGATTCTTTTTATTATTATCCATTTCTAAAGCCTTGGCTACTTTTTGTTCTACTACTTTAGTAATTGAATCGGTATAGTTTATTTTAGTACCCACTGGTAATTTTAAATACACATATACTTGGTTAGGATCTCCCTTGGGAAAAAATTCAATGCCTACTCTGCCTGTACTAATATTAATTCCAAAAAATATGAAAGAGAATATTAATAAAACAAAAGTGCCAATCAATAATTTAACGGGCCTCCAACCATTTAAGGCACGGCGTAAAATACGCTCATAGGTATCCATTAATTTTGGAAGGGTACGTGTTTGGAATTTTTCAATTAAATCGGTAATAAAATATTTATTAGCTACTACCAATAGCATAAAGAATATTAATAAGTTACCCAAGAAGGTAAAGCCCATTAAGTCTAATAAAATTCCTATGGCAATGGGTATCCAGAAACCTTTTTTCTTAAACATGGCCGATTTAGGCTCCTCTGATTTTACTTCTTCATGGTTCATGAAATCTACTGCAAATACAGGGTTCATGATAAAGGCTACCACTAAGGAAGCAGCTAGTGTAAATATTAACATAGCTGGTAGGTAAATCATAAACTTACCAATAATACCAGGCCAGAATAATAAAGGGAAGAAAGGCGCTAAAGTCGTAATCGTACCTGCTAATACAGGAATAAATACTTCACCTGCCGCCATTTTAGCGGAAGTAGTTGCTGTTAATTTTCCTTTGCCTTGTACAAAAATTCGGTGTGTATTTTCTATAACCACAATGGCATCATCTACAATAATGCCTAGTCCAAATAAGAGGGCAAATAAAACCATGAAGTTTAAAGTAATATGCGAGCCCACTAATAAGTCACCAGCAGGTAACAATACAAAGGCCACAAACATACTCAAGGGAACCGACAAGGCCACAAAGAAGGCATTGGTCACACCCATAAAGAACATCAATACTACTAGTACTAAAATAAAACCAATGACAATGGAGTTGACTAAGTCTGTAAAAGAACTTTTAGTTCTAATACTTGTGTCACCTGAGATAACCAAATCGACATCTTTCGGTATATCATTGGCAACGGCCTCTGCTACAATTTTCTTCACCGCATCGGTAGTGGCAATTAAGTTTTCACCATTACGCTTAACAATATTTAAGGTAAGTACATTCTTTCCATTTAAACGTGCAAAGCTTTCATTCTTCTTCACTGTGTCTTTAATAGAAGCAACGTCTCTTAAGTAAATGGGTGCCCCATTTGAATTACGCACAATAATATTAGCAATATCATTTGCATTTTTTAATTGACCCTTTAATTGTAGGTTACGGTTCATCGTACCTACTTCTAATAAACCACCCGATAAATCTAGGTTTTCTCTTTGAATCGCAAAAGTGATATCGTCGAATGTAATACCCGAGCTTTGCATTCTATAATTATCTACATTAATTTGAAATTCTCTTTCCGGCGCACCCACTAAATCAATTCTATTCACTTGCGAAATGCTTTCTAATTTATCTTTTAAATCGTCTGCATATTTTTTTAATTGAACCGGGCTATAGTTACCACTAATGTTCACATACATTATAGGCATGTCACTGATATTTAATTCAATGACCCTAGGCTGCTGTGTTAAATCATTAGGCAAGTCCGACTTGGCTTTATCTACCGCGTCTTTTACTTTTTGTAAGGCTATTTCTGGTTTTACATCTGTGCTAAACTCTACGGTAATCGCTGAAAAGTCTTGTTGTGAGGTAGAAGTGAATTTGCTAATTTTTACACCACTAATACTCTTAATTTGTTTTTCAATAGGGCGCGTTACTAAGTTTTCTATATCCTTAGGGGAGTTACCTACATATACTGTTTGAACGAATATATTAGGAATCACTACTTCAGGGAAATTTTCTTTAGGAAGGGTAAGGAATTGATAAATACCCCCAAGGCTAAGAAACAACATCACTAAATAAATAGTGGTCTTGTTGGTAATAGCCCATGAAGTAGGTTTGAACTCCTTAAACTTTTCTTTTATTTTATTGATAGTCGACATAATGTTCTATTAAGCTTTAATTTTTTAATTATTTATCTGAAGTGGTAATGTTTTGGCCATCAAATAAAGTCTGATACCCTTCTGTGATCACATTATCACCTGCTACTAAGCCTGCTACAATTTCAATGTTATTGCCATAGTACTGTCCAACGGTTACTGCTTTTTTACGTGCTACTAGTTTCCCCTTTTCCATTACGGCTACATAAATGAACTTTCCTTTTTCATCGTTTTGTAATAAATTAATAGGAGCGCTAATGGCATTCTTTTTTTCGTAGTCCTTAATTTTAACTTGTACTAATTGATTAGGGCGAAAGTTTTTATCAATAGGCAATTTAGCTTCTATATAAAAACTTCTACTGAGTGGGTCAATTACATTACCCACTACCGATATTTTAACATCTATTATTTTTTGAATATCTGGAAAGTTTAAACTTGTTTCAGTACCTACTTTTACTTTACCTGCATAATTCTCAGGTATCATCGTTGTTAACTTTAAACGAGCGGTATTTACAATTTTGATTTGTCCAGGGCCCATAAACAAATCGCCCACTTTCACATTCACTTCCTCTGCCACACCGTCCACATCGCTACGCACGCTTGTATAAGCCAACTGATCACGCACCATACCTAATTGCTCTGAAGCCGCTTTTAACTGACTAGCCAAGGCTTCTGCATTAGTTTTAGCTGTTAATAATTGCATTTCACTGCCAATGCTTTGTTCCCATAAATTCTTTTGTTTCTCATATACCATTTTAGCTAATGCAGCCTGAGATTTTATAGTTTCAATATTTTGTGCTGCTGCTGCTGCGCTTTGTTTAATCAAGCTATTGTCTAATTGTAATATTATTTGACCTTTTCTAACCATGTCCCCTCTTTTTATAAACAAGGCCTTTACTTGACCACCCCCTGCACGAGGGGTTACAAAAGAAACGCTTTCAGATTCTACCTTTCCTTGTAGTTCAATATAATGGGTGAAATCTTGGGTAGCAAGAGGTGTTACTGCAACAAGTATGGCCTTTGCTGTTTCTGCGCCAGCTGCTTTTTCAATGGCCGATTCAAGTGAAGCAATTTTTGCATTCAAACTAAGGCTTTCTTTTTTCAAGGAAGCTAAACTTGCTTTCTGCTTTTCTAAGCTACTACCACCACCGCAGGCGATGGAGAATAAAATTAAAGCACTTGCTAAGATTGTAGAGATATTTTTCATTATTGTTATTTTAATATTTTTTTGGATTATTGAAGTTTATATTTTTCCTGTGGCTTTTAATAAGTCTACTTTTGAAATTAAAGCTGTGTATAAAGCATTCATGTAATTATTCTGAGCACTTACTAAGTCGGCTTGTGCAGCAGAAATTTCTGTATTAGAACCTGTACCTGCTTCAAATTTCTTTTTTGTTTGTTGATATACATTTTCAGCTAATTGCATATTCTTTTTTTGGAATTGCACAGTTGCCACTGAAGACATATAATTTAATTTTGCCTGTGTGATTTCGTTGTCAATATTATTTTTTAAGGCAACTATTTGATTTTCTATTTGCTTTAATTCAATCTTGGTTCTTTTCACTTTAGCGTCTCTAGCAAAGCCATTGAATAAAGGCAAGTTCACATTTAAGCTTAGAAGCGAAGTCGGAAACCAATTACCTCCTTCAAAAAAATCAAAACTAGTTCTTAGTGCATTTTTAGAATAAACTCCAGACATACTTATTGTAGGTAAATAACTTAATTGGTAACGCTTCACATTATAAGTGGTTAATTTTCTTACAGAGTTTATATATTGATAATCTTTTCTTAGACCATATTGAAATTCATTTTCTACTAATATATCATTGCTTAAGCTTTGCTCATTAATGACATCAGTCAATTCAAGGCTGTCTTTCACCGGCATACCCATTAACATCTTTAATCCCATATAGCCAATCGCTACTGCATTATTCGCTTTAATTTTTTCAGTTTGTAAATTGTTTAATTGAACACTTACTTTATCTACATCTAATTTTTCTGCAAAGCCATTCTTGTACATGATTTGAGCATCCTTAGCTAGTTTGTTTAATCGCTCAATATTGGCATCTAAAATATTTAATTGTGTTTTACTTGCCGATAATTGATAATATATTTTATAAATATTGGTTTTAATGGCTTCTTCTGTTACGGCTGCATTTTTTCTTTGCATGTCTAAAGAAGTAGCGCGTGCTTGCAAGGCAACAAAAACTTGACCATCAAAAAGTAATTGTTGAAAATTAGCACCATAGTTGGCATTGAACTTCGTACCAAATTGTACTGGAATAAAAGTGCCTGCTGTGCCACCAAATATTTGAGCAGGTAATAAAGAAGTTGGTATTTTTAAATAGTCGGTACCACTTAGATTGGTTCCAATACTAGGATAAGCAGCCGCTGCAATTTCTCTATTGGTTTGTACTTGTACATCAATAGCCAGTAAAGAATTTTTAACTTGTACATTATTTTTTTGCGCATAAGCCACACAATCATTCAATGAAAAAGCATGCAAGGCTTTAGTTTCTGTTTGTGCACTCAGCATTTGGCTTTGCATAAGAACCATGAATAGGAGGAATAGATATTTCATATTTTTATTTATTAACTTAAATTTATTATTCTGAGATTTATTATTAGATTTATTGTTGATATTATATTTTTTATAATTAGTATGAATTAGGATTACTTACTATGATTGCTTGGTATGAGTACTTAATTTATAGTTATCCATTAATTTATGTCCATCTAAAGTAGCTACCCCATATACAAAGTGTTCAATAATTTGCAAGTTCACTTTTAGCATATCAAACTTGCTAGGATGAAATACATGTATATTAAATGGAATTAAACTTGTCTCTAATCTGTATCTAGAAAGGATGGTTACATCCACATCTTTTCTGTATAAACCCTCTGCAATACCTTTTTCTAAATTGGCGCTAATCATAGAAAAAATATAATCGTCTTTATGATTTTTAATTTTATCGAAAGCCAAAGGATAATATTTTTCAATTTCAAATAAGGCAAGGGGATTCATTCTATTAAACATTTCCTGAATCACCGTCATTAATAAGAATATTTCATGCACGGCATTATCTGCAAGTTTCATACTTTGATTACATAGTAAGGCATGGTTGGCAAGTTCAAATTCCACCACTGAGCTTACCAAGGCATCTTTATCCTTAAAATACTGGTAAATGGTCTTTTTGCTTATGCCCAATTGATTGGCCAAGTCATCCATGGTGACATGTTTGACCCCGGTTTGGAACATTAATTCTCGGGCTTTATTGAGTATTCTATCTTGCATGGCTTGATTTGAAGGCGCAAAACTATGGAAACTTTATTCGTTTTCAAAGTTTCCAGGCTTATTTTTTTATAATTTATGCCGAATGGCAAAATTGTTTGAAATTTGGTCCTTAATACTAGTCCAAATGCCCAATATCAGGCCTCAATTATTCAAGCAAAAAATACTAACCGCCCTAGCACAGCGTTTTTTTCAAGGGGTCATTGTACTAGCACCCATTGGGGTTACCATTTGGGTAGTAGTGAGTCTATTTAACTGGGTCGATAATTTTTTACCCAATCTGCTCAATTTTGCATTTCCACAACAATTCGCAGAAGTCAACGGTCAAATACCGAAGGTAACTGGTCTTGGTTTTTTGGTAGCCATTGCACTGGTATTAGTAGTAGGTTGGTTGTCTTCTTTATTTTTTGTAGAAAGACTTATGTCCATCTTCGATAAAATTTTAGAAAGAACACCGGGCATAAAAATTATTTATTCTTCAGTGAAAGATTTTTTAGAAGCCTTCGCAGGAAATAAGAAAAAATTTGATGAACCCGTATTAGTGAATGTCGATTCAACAGATGTTTGGAGAATAGGTTTTATAACACAAAAAAATACTGCGCATTTTGGAATGGATCAATTTGTAACTGTATATGTGCCGCATTCCTACGCGATATCTGGAATTACTTTTATTGTTCCTTCTTCAAGAATAAAAAAATTACCGAAAGGCGTGAGCGCCGCAGAAGCAATGAAGTACGTTGTTTCAGGAGGTGTTACGACGATTGACGAAGAAGAAGCTGATGCTAAAGCATCAGCTGATGTGAAGATAAGTACTAAGTCTTCTGATGCAGGAGTAAAACTTTCTTCTGATACGAACAATACTAATATTTAATTTATATCACTATAATGCAATTGCACAATTTTAATTCTGGCCCATCTATATTACCTCAAGAAGTTTTAGAAAAAGCTGCTGCAGCTATTCATAATTTTAATAATACAGGTTTATCTATTTTAGAAATAGGACATCGTACCTCTCATTTTGTAGAAGTAGTGAAGGAAGCACAAACTATTGTAAAAAGATTAATGGACATTGGCGACGATTATGAAGTTTTATTTTTACAAGGAGGCGCCACAATGCAGTTTATGCAAGTGCCTATGAATTTATTAGATGAAAATGGATTAGCTGCTATTTGTGATAATGGTGTATGGGGCAATAAAGCAGTGAAAGAAGCTAGTTTATTTGGACCCGTGAAAGTAGTATCAGATACTGCCGATAAAAAACATACTTATATCAATAAGGCTTTAGATATTCCATCTAATGCTAGTTATTTACATATTACCACTAACAATACAGTGGAGGGAACCCAATGGCATAGCTATCCTCAGACTTCTGCCTTATTAGTGGGAGATATGAGCTCAGATATATTTTGCAGACCCACTAATTTTAAAGCTTTCGATTTAATGTATGCAGGGGCTCAAAAAAATATGGGTGCTGCAGGGGTTACGATGGTGGTGGTAAAAAAAGAAATTCTAGGAAAAACTAATAGAAAAATTCCTGCCATCCTTGATTACCAAAAACATATTGAAGCAGGTTCTTTATTAAATACACCTCCTGTTTTTTCTATATATGTAAGTTTATTAACCCTGCGTTGGATAGAAGCACAAGGGGGTTTAGTGGCTATGGAAAAATTAAACTTAGCAAAATCGAATTTATTATACAATACCATTGATAGTCTTTCGGCTTTTCATTGCCCCATTGCTAAAGAAGACAGAAGCATTATGAATGCAGTTTTCTTTTTAACAGATGCTTCCAAAGAAGAAGCATTTTTAGCTTTATGTAAAACAGAAGGAATGATTGGTGTGAAAGGTTATAGAACAGTGGGTGGCATTCGAGTGAGCATGTATAATGCCTTGCCTTATTCAAGTGTAGAAGCTTTCTGCAACTTGATGAAATCATTCGCTGAAAAAATTTAATTCTCAACAAAAAGAACGAACTTCGCGCCCATGGCAAAAATAAGTCCCTTTGAAGCTTTACGTCCTCAGCCTCAACTAGCAAAACAAGTTGCTAGTAAACCTTACGATGTTTTAAATAGTGCAGAAGCAAAAATAGAAGCAGTGGGTAATGCTTATTCTTTTTTACATATTACTAAAAGTGAAATTGGCTTAGCTGAAAACATCGATGTACATAGTCAAGAAGTATATCAATTGGCTTTAGAAAATTTAAATGCATTTATACAAAGAGATGTTTTATTCAAAGAGTCCAAACCTTGTTATTATATCTATCAATTAATTATGGACGGCCGTGCACAAACAGGATTGGTTTGCGCAAGCAGTATTGATGACTATAATAATGATATTATTAAAAAGCATGAATTCACGCGTCCTGAAAAAGAATTAGATAGAATCAATCATATCAAGACTACTGGGGCTCAAACTGGCAATGTATTTTTAGCCTATAGAAACCAAGCAAGTATTGATACCATTATAGATAAATGGAAAACAACTAAAAATCCGGTCTACGATTTTACAGCTGAAGACGGTATTCAACATACAGTTTGGGTAGTAAGTGATGAAACCATCATTGATCAAATTACAAACTTGTTTGCAACTGAAGTGCCTTGCACCTATATAGCAGATGGTCATCATAGAGCAGCCTCTGCAGCTAAAGTAAAATTAGCCATTAGTGAAGAAGCGGTGAAACCCGGTGGCGAAGCTAAAAAAGTATCTGATTATTTTTTAACGACTTTATTTCCTTCTAATCAATTAGCCATTATGGATTACAACCGTGTGGTAAAAGATTTAAATGGTTTATCTGCCACTGCATTTCTTGCAGCACTTGAACAAGATTTTACAATTCAAAAAGAAGAGTCTGCTTTCAAACCCATAGCCCTCCATAGTTTTGGAATGTATCTAGAAAACAATTGGTATCAATTAATAGCGAAGCCAGGTATTTATACAAATGATCCTATTGGTGTATTAGATGTAACTATTTTATCTAATTCCATTTTATCAAAAGTTTTAGGCATACACGATCAAAGAACCGATAAAAGAATTGATTTTGTGGGTGGGATAAGAGGCTTGGCTGAACTTGAAAAAAGAGTGAACAGTGGTGAGATGGCTCTAGCTATTAGTTTGTATCCAGTAACCATTGATCAATTATTTAATATAGCCGACGCCGGCGAAGTCATGCCTCCAAAAAGCACTTGGTTTGAGCCTAAACTAAGAGACGGCTTACTTACTCATTTGATTTACTAGTACTTATAAATGTTCTAATACGAATTTATTAAAATGGGAAATTTATTCCTATTTGCTTGTCTATTTTCTTTTTTTTCTGCCCCTATTTCAGTAATTTGTTTGAATAAATTGCTTGCCTTATGGAATCTAAAAGACTCTTCGATTGTATCGAACATCAATTAAAACATTTCCCTAAAGAGGATATGTTGGCTGCCAAAGAAAATGGGAGCTGGCGTAAATATTCCACAAAGGAAGTAGCACAAATTGCCAATGAACTAAGTGCAGGCCTATTAAGCCTGGGTTTATCAGCCCATAATTTTTCTCCAGAAGGCAGCGATAAAATCGCGGTAATTAGTACCAACCGTCCTGAATGGATATTTGGCGATTTCGCCGCCCAACAATTAGGTATTATTTGGGTACCTGTTTATCCTACTACGAATCCCTTAGAACTTACTTTTATATTAAACGACGCTTCCGTAAAATATATGTTCGCGAGCAGTCAAGAACTGTATGATAAGGTTATGTCTATTAAAGACAAAGTAGATTGTTTAAAAGAAGTATACACCTTTGATCGTGTTGCGGGCGCTAAACATTGGTCTGAATTAAGAAATAATGACGCAGCTTTATTAGCGAAGGTAGAAGAAATTAAAAAAACAATTCCTGTTGACCACGTAACTACTTTTATTTATACTTCAGGCACTACGGGTACGCCCAAGGGAGTGATGTTAACGCATAAAAATATTTATTTTAATTTATCGATGGGAAAAAAATCTTTTCCTTTCAACGATGCACCCGACCAAAAAGTACTCAGCTTTTTACCATTGAATCATATTTTTGAAAAGCTTGCTTCTTATATTTATTTATATAGTGGTATGAGTATTTATTATGCAGAAAGTTTAGAAACCATTGGTGATAATTTAAAAGAAATATCTCCTGACGGATTTTCTACCGTACCTCGACTTTTAGAAAAGATGTTTGAAAAAATTATGATGAAGGGAGAAGAGTTAACCGGTGTCAAAAGAAAATTATTTTTCTGGGCAGTGGCCTTGGGTGAAAAATATGATAATTTAATTCCTGGCTCTTGGTGGTACCGTACGCAGTTAAAACTTGCCAATAAATTAATTTTTGTAAAATGGCGTGAAGCAGTGGGTGGCAATGTAAAATTTATTGTTACAGGTGGCGCAGCTTGTCAAGTGAAACTACTTCGCATTTTTAATGCAGCGCAAATACCTATCTATGAAGGTTATGGTCCAACAGAAAATAGCCCTATTATTAGTGTGAATCAACAAACCCCAGGCGGCTCTAAATACGGAACAGTAGGCCCAGTAATAGAAGGGGTCCAGTATAAATTAGAAGCAGATGGAGAAATATGTGTGGCGGGCCCGAGCGTCATGTTAGGCTATTATAAGCGTCCCGATTTAACGGCTGAAACTATTATTGATGGCTGGTTGCATACTGGAGATATAGGAGTAGTAGAAGATGGTAAGTATTTAAAAATTACCGATCGTAAAAAAGAATTATTTAAAACCAGTGGTGGTAAATATGTAGCGCCTCAGCCTATTGAAAACAAAATGAAGGAGAGCCCTTTCGTTGAACAAATTATGCTGGTGGGTGATAATAGACGTTTTGTAAGTGCTTTAATAGTGCCTTCTTTTGCTAAATTAAAAGACTGGTCTAAACAACATGGTATTGAATATGTAAGTAATGCAGAAATTATTAAAAATACAATGGTGCTTACCATGTTACAAGATACCATTGATGAGTATAATAAATTATTCAATCAGGTAGAGCAAATTAAAAAGTTTGCTTTAATACCAAGAGAGTGGAATATTGACAACGGCGAAATGACGCCAAAATTAAGTCTAAGAAGAAAAGTAGTATTGGGCAATTTTGAAAAAGAGATAGAAGCTATGTATGTTTAATGAACAGGCTTAGAAACTATTTATAATTAATTTTATATTGAACTATGTTTAAAAAACTTAGCGCTCTTAAAAAACATAGTCTGTTTTTTTGCTTACTTCTTGTCTTTACTATAAGCTGCATTTCCGTTTTTGCACAAACGAATAAGGGAGAACTTTCTAATCCATTTTATAATTATAAAGGCAAACTCATTATAATAGGAGGGGGCTCCATACCCGATTCTTTATTTAGTTTTTTTGGAAACTATATTGGAGGCAAGGATCAACCCGTGGTGTATATTCCTACCGCCACCACCGATGAAGAATATATTCAAAAAGGCGAACACCTTATTAAATTCACATCTCAAGGCTTTACTAATTTAAGCACCATACACACACGCGATAAAAAAGAGGCCGACAATCCAAAAAATATTGAACTGCTGCGTAATGCCAAGGGCTTGTATTTTGGAGGAGGAGATCAGCAATTAATTGCCGACGCTTATGCAGGTACTAAACTCTATGATGAATTTCTTGCCTTATTAAATAGAGGAGGTGTTATTATGGGAACTTCTGCAGGAGCCACTATCATGGGCTCTTTAATGGTGGGAGGTGATGCTAGAGATGATATAAGTAAAAACTACAATTTTAACCCTGCATTTTCTTTTATGACCAATACAGCACTGGATCAGCATGTATTAGTGCGCAATCGACAATTTGATTTAATCTCTGTGGTTGAAAATTACCCTGGCACATTAGGCATTGGAATGGACGAATCAACCGCCATTATAGTAGAAGCAGGACAATTTAAAGTTTGGGGTAAGTCTTATGCAATGCTATATGACCCCATGGACTGGGCAGCACAAAAAAAGAAATGGGGTAGAGTTTTAAAACCTTTTAAGATGTTGGCCTCAGGTAGCCGTTTTAATTTAATTACAAGAGTGATTACTAAATAAATCCCTTTCAATTAAAATATAAATAGGGTTTCCATTATTGAATTGTATTAAACATTAACATAATTGTTTAATAATACGATAAAATATATATAATTGTTTAAACAATATCCAAATAAGCAGGCCCAATAAGGGTATTAACATAATAAATTTTCATATAAAATTTATTTATAGAAATAAGTCTATATTTATAGAATTAAGTCTAAGATTTAACTTTAAGTCTAAGGTTATCCCCCCCCATTTTTTTCTTAATTACTGTTTACCCCAAAAGGTAGAATAGATTTCCCCCAAGAAATTTTAATTGGTTATTGGCTTAACCTTTTAATCACTGTTTATTAAAATTAATACATGAGAATAATATTTAAAACTCTGATGTCAACAGTCATAGTAATGACTTTTACATCAATCTTTAGTGTCGCTAACGCACAAGATGCTCCTGCAACAAGCAAATATGGTTGGGGTTTAACCAATGGTATTTCTGTAAATAATTTCACATACGATCAACCACATAATGGAATGAATCTAGGTTATACTGGTGGTGGATTTATTGATCGCACATTAGGAAAGAAAAACAGATTAAGACTAAGATTAAACTTAGGCTATACAGGTGCTGGTGGTCAATTAACTACTTTCAAAGACGATACTAGATATGGTTTTGATAACATGTTTACATTTAAAAATGTAAAACAAAGTAGTTATTTGTTACATTCTGTCGATTCATGGTTGTCTTTGTTTTATCAAAAACAAACTAAGAATAATTGGAAATATTATGTCGGCCTTGGTGCAGGCATGGAAAATAAATTTTTTGAAACAGAACGTTATCAAAAAACGGGTGAATTTATAACAGGCATTTACGGAACTGTTCAAGATCAACAATTCACTAATCGCTTTGAAAATTATTGGTTTAACGGAAATCTTACTGCGGGTATTGAATTACCAACAAGCAAAAAAGTAAACTTCATTATTGAAGCAAGATATTTATATGGTTTAACTGCTGCTAGAAATAACTATTCATATATAGAATTTGATGGTGTGATGGGAGAAGTAAGAACCAATGCCTTCCAATTAACGGTAGGTGTAAGAAATATGTTCAAAGCAGGAAAAGCTAAAACAAAATAATTTAAAAATAACAAAACAAACAATCAATTAAAAAAAACAAAAAAGTAATATTATGAAACAATTTAGATTCATACTTCTTTGTGCAACAATCGCAGTAATTTCATCAAGTCTTACTGGTTGTAAAAAAGGAGTATATGACGAAAAAGCAGCATTAGCTGCACAAAAAGATCTACTTCAGTTTAAGTACGATCAGGAAATTAAGTTAGAAAACTTAAGACAAACTGGTGCTACTGCTTTAGAAACAGCAAAGCAAAATTTACAGTATTCTTTTAGTGTTAGAACTGCTCTATTTAACGATAGTTTATCAAAAGCAAAAGTACTTTCAGATAAGTTGGCTCTTAGAAAAAGAGACATTTTTATAAAAGTAAAAGATTTAGTATCTGGTGCACCAGTTGCTGGCGCTGAAGTTACTATTCCTACAACTGTAGGTACCGTAATTAAAGCAAAAACAGATTCTTTAGGCATCGCTAAATTTGCTCCTAATGAAAATATTCCTTTTCCAGCTTCTGCTATTGCTACCATGGACGGATATGCTGCTGGATCAGTTTTTGGAGCAATTGGTGGTAATTATTATTATTATGGTAATGAACAGTCCTCTTCCAGCTATGCTACTATTAGTATCTGGAACACTAAAAATGCTCCAAATACGGTTAAAGGAAAAATTTATATTGAGAACGACTTAACAAATGATGCACCTGAAGTAGCTAAAAAAGTCTTTGTTAACGCTTTTACATTTGTTACCATAAATGATGCTTCAATATATTATAATCCTATTACTGGTGCTAATACTACAAATAATTATGAACAAAGATTTGATTTTACTACCACTACTGACGAGAATGGAGACTACTCATTGAAAATACCAAATTTAACCGCTGCTTTACAAATGGCACATGCTGCTTTAGAGGGAACTTCTAAAATGTACATAAATAGTTATGTTCCTGGTATGGATACTGTCCCAACTCTTAAATCAATAGATGCAACTTATTTCTTGGGTACTGCTTCTGTTAAAACTTTAAAAGGAGATTATGATAATGCAGCAACTTTTTATTCATTAAGCAATACTGGAGGTTCTTATGAAGCTCCTAATAATACTTTAACGCAATACACAATTCCTGCTTCAGTAAATAGATATCATGTAGCTGCAGCTGCAGATAGTAATGGACGTGGTCACTATGTTAAAGGTATTGGTTTTACTAGATCAACTTTAAGCACTTCAGCTACTTTGGATTCTGCTTTTTTAGCAGGATCTTATACTTATACAACAGATGTTTCGGTATCTACTAATCTAACTTCTGGTGCAAGCTATAGCGCAAACACTCCAACTCCTAGTACTAGATATTCAAGTAAATATAAAGCTGGAACAACCGTTAGAGATACTGTCGATGCTACATTATATGACTTATTAGCAAATGCTGATGGTTATTGGAAAACTGCGCCAGTATTGAAATTTGTATTACTTACAGACTCCACTGGTAATAAGTTTAAATATATTGAAAAGTTAATTCAAAAAACAGGTGGTAAAATTATTAAACCCGATGTGAACTTTACACATCATACAACCTTATATAATTTTATTAAAACAATTAGCAATATTAAGGAATCTGATTATAATAATAGAAATATCAATGTTGGTTTTGCTTCCGTAGATAAGACAGCTATCAACAATGGTAAAACGTTTGTATACGATATGAGCTTTGGTTGTGGTAAATTGAAAACTGCGGTGAGATAATACAAAATTCTCCCAATAGATATAAAAAAAGGGTCCCGATTTATCGGGGCCCTTTTTATTTAGCTACAAATTTAAATTCGATCAATGAGTAGCTAAAAACTTTTCTTTAATAATAGCTTGTACTTGCTTGCCTTGAATTTTACTTTCTAGCCAAGAAATAATATCTAAGTACATAAAGGCCCTGCTTTCTAATTTGTTGGTAGTAAGCGGTTGCAGGGTTTCTAATAAAACAGTAAACGACTTTTTAATAGCGGCTTTACTATTTAACAAACTATTTTCTTCACCACCGCTTTGAATGGACTTTCTTAAGAAATTAAATAATACTTCTTCTACCGTACTTAAGCTTTTCATTTTATACATAAATCGGTACACCGACTTCGATAAATAATTCACCACTTCGGTATTCCCCATTTCATAATGTGCAATTAAATGAAGTAAACGCGCATAACATTGCAGGTCGTCTCTTAAATTTAATTTCCAATGAATAATTCTATTTAAATAATCAATGGCTTTAGCAGGCTTGCCCGCACCAAAGTACAAGCAGGCAATTTTATAGTAAAACACCAGTACACGGTGGCTATCAAGGTATAGATCAATTTCCTTCAACTTCGTTTCCATGGCGGGTATCATGGCCAGCCCCTCGCTAAAACTACCCTCTAAAAAATGCTTATTAATCTTAGCAATATATAGGTAAATAAAGCTTTGAATTAAATTATTTTTATTGTTCAGTACAATGGGCGTATTGCTATAGTTTTCTAAAATAGCAATGGTTTCATTTAACTTATCAAAACTTCTTAAATCAAAATGAGAAGTAATTAAATTATGTAGTCCCTTAATATATTGTGCGGTTTCAATTTGCTTCATATTTTCTGTAGCGTCAAATAGGTCCACCCATTTTTGAGCATACCTGTAATGCATTAGAAAATCTTGTGTAATAAAACCATACCAGCAATAACATTGGTACTGGTACATCTTCTCATAAAATCCAACAGACGATTTTACTTTCTCCATAATGGGGTCCTGCATCAAACTGTCTAATGCAAGCCTGTCCTCATTATTACGGGCATGACCATGCTGAATATACCAACCATATAATTGTAAAGAAAGATTTGAAATTTTAGCAATATCATCTAAACGCGCATTCACATCATCAATCTCTTCGCTTAATTGTTTTGCACGGTCCTGCATGCTTCTAGTAATGTGCAAGGCTTCAATTTTCTTTTCTAAAAATAAAACCTGCAACAAATAAGTAACCTGATTATTTTGCTTGGTTAAAGTTTTTATTTTTTCAAGCACGCGTAAGCTTTGAATGTATAAACCTTTATTGTATAAAATTTTAGCGTGGTCTAATTGTTCGTGAATTTGTAAATCAATATTTTCACTTTGCTTCACCACTCTTAAGCTGGATAAAATTTGATCGTATAAATGGGCCTTTAAATTAGAGAGTTGCTGTTTGGAAATTGACTCGTTTTTGCGCAGCAGTTCCTCCTCGTCGTATGCCTTCATTTTATCTAGGGCATCAAAAAGCTGAATAGTCTTTAGATCGGCAGAGGCTGAATTACGCTTCACATAAAGCTTGAAATTGCGCTTTTCCCCCCTTTCCAGGGATTTAACCAGAATAAATATTGCCTCCGTACTTAGGTTGGGCATCGTAGCTAATTTTAGTTCAAGTTATTGAATATCAATCATTTAATCAAATTTTGACCCCATTACACATTGTAAATTAACCATAATTATGATGTGAATTACTTGTGAATAGTCGTTAAATTTATACAATATACGGGCTAAAAGCCCGTTTTCTATCTGTAACCTATTGATATTCAACCAAAAAAGCATTGGATGGATAACTAAATAAACGAATTAACGATGAGTCAAAAAGTGTTCATATTTGATACCACATTAAGAGACGGCGAGCAGGTTCCTGGCTGTAAATTAAACACCCAAGAGAAACTGGCTTTAGCGGTTCGACTAGAAGAATTAGGCGTAGATATTTTAGAAGCAGGCTTCCCTGTTTCAAGCCCAGGCGATTTTGAATCGGTGAATCAAATTGCAAAGACTTTAAAAAATACAGTGGTTTGTGGTTTATCACGTGCAGTACAAAACGATATCGAAGTAGCCGCTGCTGCTTTAAAACCTGCCAAGCGTTTTAGAATTCATACAGGTATTGGTACATCGGATTTACATATCAAATATAAATTCAACGCAACGCGTGAAGAAATTATTGAACGTGCAGTGAGTGCTGTTAAATTAGCGCGCAATTTTACAGACGATGTAGAATTTTATGCAGAAGATGCAGGTCGTACTGATAATGAATATTTAGCTAAAGTCATAGAAGCCGTTGTGAAAGCAGGTGCAACTACTTTAAACATTCCCGATACAACTGGTTATTGTTTACCTTATCAATACCAAGCTAAGATGGAATACTTGGTAAATAATGTTCCCAATATTGATAAAGCAATTTTGTCTTGTCATTGTCATAACGATTTAGGTTTAGCTACCGCGAATTCAGTAGCCGGTGTAATGGGTGGCGCAAGACAAATTGAGTGCACCATTAATGGATTAGGTGAGCGTGCAGGTAATACAGCACTGGAAGAAGTAGTGATGGTTTTAAATCAACATAAATATTTAGGTTATCATACTAATATCAATACAAGGCTTCTAAACCCGATCAGCCATGAGGTTGCAGAGATTATGCGTATGGGTGTGCAACCCAATAAAGCCATTGTGGGTGGTAATGCCTTTTCACATTCATCGGGTATACATCAAGACGGATTTTTGAAAGAAGCACAAACTTATGAAATCATCGATCCTGAATTAGTTGGTGCAGAAGCCAGTAAAATTGTATTAACTGCAAGAAGTGGACGCAGTGCCTTGGCGCATCGTTTACAAAAACTAGGGTATCAGTATTCAAGAAATGATATCGATATTTTATATCCAACCTTTTTACAATTAGCAGATAAAAAGAAAGAAGTAACGCAGGACGATTTAGTAGAAATAGCTACATCATATTCGAAATAAGATAAAGAATAAAAAAGAACTAATTAAAAAGTATAATAGTAATTCAGAAGAAAGTAAAATAGAAAGACTTAACGAAAGAAAGTATAGCAATGGGAAAAACAATATTTGATAAAATTTGGGACAAGCATGTTGTCAAAATCATTGAAGGGGGCCCTTCGGTATTGTATATCGATAAGCATTTAATACATGAGGTCACTAGCCCACAAGCCTTTACTGGTATTGAAAAAAGAGGTGCTCCATTATTTAGACCCAAACAAATTGTAGCTACAGCGGATCACAATGTGCCTACCATGAATCAGCACTTACCTATTGCCGATCAATTATCAAAATTTCAAGTAGATACTTTAATAGAGAACTGTAAAAAACACGGTGTTGAATTATACGGGCTAGGACATCCTAACCAAGGTATTGTGCATGTGATTGGTCCCGAGTTAGGTATTACACAACCAGGCATGACCATTGTATGTGGCGATAGTCATACCTCTACCCATGGTGCTTTTGGATCAATTGCATTTGGTATTGGTACCAGTGAAGTAGAAATGGTTTTTGCTGCACAATGTGTAATGCAAACCAAGCCTAAGGTAATGCGCATTAATATTGAAGGCAGTTTACAAAATGGGGTAGTTTCAAAAGATATTATTTTATACATCATTGCAAAAATTTCTGCAAGTGGTGCCACAGGATACTTTGTTGAGTATGCAGGTTCCGCTATTCGTGCATTAAGCATGGAAGCAAGAATGACTATTTGTAATATGAGTATTGAGATGGGCGCACGCGGTGGCATTATTGCACCCGATGAAACGACTTATGCGTATATAAAAGGAAGGCCCTTTGCTCCGCAGGGGGAAAATTGGAATAAGAAATTAACGCAGTGGAAAGAACTGTATACAGATGCCGATGCAAAATTTGATCTTGAAATAAATATTAATGCAGCGGAAATTGACCCTATGATTACTTATGGGACGAATCCGGGTATGGGTTTATCTGTAACAGGAAAGGTACCTAGCATGGATAGCATTAGCGATCCTACAGAAAAACAAAACTTTGAAAAAGCATTAGCCTATATGGGTTTAGAAGCGGGGCAAAGTTTATTAGGTATGCCAGTTCAATATGTATTTATTGGTTCGTGCACGAATTCACGCATTGAAGATTTTAGATTGGTGGCCAGCATTATCAAGGGCAAACAAAAAAATGCATCTGTAAAAACTTTAATTGTACCAGGTTCACAAGAAGTGGCTAAACAAATTAAAGCAGAAGGCTTAGATAAAATATTTACAGCAGCGGGTATTGAAATAAGACAGGCAGGATGTAGTGCTTGTTTAGGAATGAATGAAGATAAAATACCGGCAGGTGAGTATTGTATAAGTACTAGCAATAGAAACTTTGAAGGCCGTCAGGGAGCAGGGGCTAGAACAATGCTAGTGAGCCCATTAACAGCAGCAGCCGCACTATTAACAGGAAAGATTTCTGACATTAGAACTATGTTAAATTAAAAAATAAAGAGTGACTATATTATATAGTTATAAATAAAATTATAGCATGCAATCATTACAAAAAATAAAAAGTAGGTTTATACCTCTACGTATTGAAAACGTAGACACGGATCAAATCATACCTGCTCGTTTTTTGAAAGCGACTACGAAGGAAGGCTTTGGTAAAAATTTATTTCGTGATTGGAGATATGAAAACGATGATGAGTCTAAACCAAAAGCCGATTTTGTTTTAAATCAAAAACAATTTACTGGTGAGATATTAGTAGCTGCTAAAAATTTTGGATGTGGTTCTTCGCGCGAACACGCAGCCTGGTCAATTCAAGACTATGGTTTTAAAGTAGTGGTGTCCAGCTTTTTCGCAGACATCTTTAAAAACAATGCTTTAAATAATGGCGTATTACCTGTAACCGTATCTGATGCTTTTTTACAAGCCATCTTTGCAGAACCTGCTGAATCTACTTTAACTATTGACTTAGAAAAGCAAACCATTACCATTGATAGAACAGGGGCTTCAGAGAGTTTTGAAATTAATGCTTACAAGAAAACTTGCATGTTAAATGGCTACGACGATATTGATTATTTATTAAGCATGAAAGAAGAGATAGAAAACTTTGAATTAAACCATAACAAGTAATAGAAGAAAAAATATTAGTAGATCATTAATAAGAAAATAATAGTAGATAAATAATAGTAAATATATAATTAGAGATAAACTTTTATCATAATGAAAAAGAAAATAGCAGTCATCCTAGGAGATGGCATTGGTCCAGAAGTTACAGAGCAGTCAATTAAGGTATTAAATATTATTGCCAAACAATTTAAGCATGAGTTTAGTTATGAGTATGCTTTAATGGGCGCTATTGCCATAGACAAAACAGGCAACCCTTTACCAGATGAAACTATTAAAATATGTTTAGCTAACGACGCTATTTTATTTGGAGCTATTGGCGATCCAAAATATGATAACGACCCTACTGCTAAAGTACGCCCCGAGCAAGGCTTATTAAAACTCAGAAAAGAATTACAATTATTTGCCAATATTCGTCCGGTAAAAACTTATGAGACCTTACACCATCTTAGTCCTTTAAAACCAAGGATACTTGAAAATGTAGACTTTGTTATTTTTAGAGAATTAACAGGCGGTATTTATTTTGGAGAAAAAACTTTAAGTGCCGATGGCAAAGTAGCAAGCGATAACTGTTCCTATTCAGAAGCAGAAATTGAACGCATAGCGCATTTAGCTTTTCAATATGCACAGAAAAGAAGAAAGAAACTAACCTTGGTAGACAAAGCCAATGTTTTAGAAACATCAAGACTATGGCGTAAAGTAGTTCAAAAAATGGCGGGTGAATATAAAGACGTTGCAGTTGACTATTTATTTGTAGACAATGCGGCCATGCAAATTATTTTAAACCCAGCTCAGTTCGATGTGGTATTAACAGAAAATTTATTTGGAGATATTATCAGCGATGAAGCTTCTGTATTAGCAGGCTCATTAGGTATGCTTCCTTCAGCATCTGTTGGAAACAAAGTGGCATTGTTTGAACCTATTCATGGTTCTTATCCGCAGGCTAAAGGAAAAGATATTGCTAATCCAATGGGATCTATTTTATCTGCAGCTATGTTACTCGATCATCTGGGCATGCAAAAAGAAGCCAGCATTGTAAGAGAAGCCGTAGACTGGTGTTTGAGCAATAAGTTTGTATCAAAAGATATAGACCCTCTGAATAGTTATAGTACTTCAGCGATTGGCGATTTAATATGTGAGTATATAGAAAAACAAGTAACGGGTGAGGGGCATGTGCATCATGAAAGATTACATATATCCACCATTATCTAACAAACATTCGTCTTAAGGTTAGACGATAAAAGGGTCGTAATTTTACAAATAGTTTTTAAAGAAAAAATATGGAACTAAATAAATATTCAAAAACAATCACACTCGATCCAACACAACCAGCAGCGCAAGCTATGTTTTATGGTATTGGATTTACCGATGCTGATTTCCATAAAGCACAGGTGGGTGTGGTAAGCATGGGCTATGATGGTAATACTTGTAATATGCATTTAAATGCACTCGCTAATGATATTAAAAAAAGTATTTGGGAGAATGATTTAGTGGGACTTACTTTTCATACCATTGGGGTGAGTGATGGCATGAGTAATGGTACACCTGGCATGCGTTATTCATTAGTAAGTAGAGATGTGATTGCAGATAGTATTGAAACAGTTTGTGGTGCACAATATTATGATGCACTCATTGCAGTGCCAGGTTGTGATAAAAATATGCCGGGTTCACTAATTGCCATGGGAAGATTAAACCGTCCTTCTATTATGATCTATGGAGGAACTATTGCACCGGGTCATTATAAAGAACAAGACTTAAATATAGTTTCTGCCTTTGAAGCCTTGGGACAAAAAATGGCAGGTGAATTAACTGAAGCAGATTTCAAAGGTATTATACAACATGCATGTCCAGGTGCAGGTGCTTGTGGTGGTATGTATACAGCCAATACAATGGCATCGGCCATTGAAGCATTAGGAATGAGTTTACCTTATTCATCTTCTAATCCTGCACTAAGCGAAGAGAAGCAACAAGAATGTAAGGATGCAGGCAAGGCCATTCGTTTATTATTAGAACGCGATATTAAGCCTAGTGATATTATGACGCGCAAGGCATTTGAAAATGCAGTAGCGGTTATTATGGTATTAGGCGGAAGCACCAATGCAGTACTGCATATGATTGCCATGGCGAAAAGTGTGGGCGTAAGTTTTACGCAAGACGACTTTCAAACCATTAGCGATAAAATTCCAGTGCTTGCCGATTTCAAACCATCGGGAAAATATTTAATGCAAGACTTACATAAGTATGGTGGTGTGCCTGCTGTGATGAAATATATGTTATCATTAGGTTGGATACATGGAGACTGTTTAACGGTTACTGGAAAAACTATTGCAGAAAATTTAGCAGCAGCACCCGATTTAGATTTCACAAAGCAAGATATCATTCATCCAAAAGAAAATCCCATTAAAGCAACGGGACATTTACAAATCATGTATGGCAATTTAGCAACGGGTGGAAGTGTTGCAAAAATTTCTGGAAAGGAAGGCGATGTATTTGAAGGACCAGCGCGTGTGTTTGATGGAGAAGAGTCTTTGATTGAGGGTATTAATTCAGGAAAAATAAAAAAGGGGGATGTAGTCGTTATAAAAAATGTAGGACCTGTAGGAGCCCCTGGTATGCCTGAAATGTTAAAACCCACTTCCGCTATTATTGGCGCGGGGTTAGGCAAGTCGGTAGCACTTATTACCGATGGACGTTTTAGTGGTGGTACCCATGGTTTTGTGGTGGGACATATTACACCTGAGTCTTATAAAGGAGGACTGATTGGACTAGTGGAAGACAATGATATCATTGAATTAAATGTACCTAATCGTAAAATGACATTGAAAGTAGATGAAGCTACTATTGCCAATAGGAGAGCTGCCTATGTGCAGCCTGCTTTAAAAGTAACGAATGGTATTTTATGGAAATATGCACAATTAGTAAAAGACGCAAGTGAAGGCTGTGTAACAGACCAGAAGTAAATAAAAATTATACAGTGTATGATTTTTATTTAGTGATGAAAGAGGTAAACTTAAAAAATGTTTAAGACTATGGCAACGAAAAAATTAACAGGAGCGCAGGCAGTTTTAGAAGCTTGTATTGCAGAGGGTGCCGAAACTATATTTGGTTATCCTGGTGGTGCAATTATGCCTATCTATGATGCACTCTATGATTACAATGATAAACTAAAACATATTTTAGTAAGACATGAGCAAGGTGGAATACATGCTGGACAAGGCTATGCGCGTACCTCAGGAAAAGTAGGTGTGGTATTTGCAACTAGCGGCCCAGGGGCCACCAACTTAGTGACAGGCTTAGCCGATGCCATGATTGATAGCACACCACTTGTTTGTATCACAGGACAAGTGTTTGCCCATTTATTAGGAACCGACGCTTTTCAAGAAACAGATATTATTAATATTACCATGCCGGTTACTAAATGGAATTATCAAGTGACCGATGCCACAGAAATACCAGCCATATTAGCCAAAGCATTTTATTTAGCAAGAAGTGGAAGACCTGGTCCGGTAATAATTGATATTACTAAGAACGCACAAATACAATCTTTCGATTATGAAGGCTACACGCCATGTAATCATATAAGAAGTTATAGACCAAAGCCGGTTATTCGTAAAAACTTTATTGACGAAGCAGTGGCCTTAATTAATAATGCTAAAAAGCCATTGGTCATTTTTGGACAAGGGGTTATTTTAGGGAAGGCAGAAAAAGAATTTAAAAAGTTTATAGAAAAGTCGGGTATGCCAGCAGCCTGGACCATCTTGGGTTTGAGCGCACTTCCAACTGATCATCCACAGAATGTAGGCATGTTAGGTATGCATGGAAATTATGGCCCAAATGTATTAACCAATGAGTGTGATGTACTTATTGCAGTAGGTATGCGATTTGATGACCGTGTTACTGGAAGATTAGATAAGTACGCAAAGCAAGCGAAAGTAATACACTTAGATATTGACCCCTCTGAGATAGATAAAAATGTAAAAGCCCATGTAGGTGTATGGGGCGATTGCAAAGAAACACTTCCATTACTTACTTTAGGTATTCAAGAAAAAGATAGATCAGAATGGTTAAAAGTTTTTGCAGACTATACGCAGCAAGAATATGATCAATGTATCAAAGAGGAAATTTATCCTAGCACTGAAGAAATGACCATGGGTGAAGTGATTAGAATAGTCAATGAAACCACTAAAGGAAATGCAGTAGTGGTAACGGATGTAGGTCAACATCAAATGGTGGCTTGCAGATACGCTAAGTTTAATGAAACAAGGTCCAATGTAACATCGGGCGGATTAGGTACTATGGGTTTTGCTTTACCTGCAGCTATTGGTGCAAAGTTTGGTGCACTTGATAGAACAGTCATTGCAGTCATTGGAGATGGTGGTATACAAATGACCATTCAAGAATTAGGTACCATTATGCAAACAGGTGTGGATGTTAAAATAATGATTTTAAATAATCAGTTCCTGGGTATGGTGCGTCAGTGGCAGCAACTATTTAACGACAAGCGTTATTCTTTTGTAGATATTCAAAGCCCAGACTATGTAATGGTAGCCAAGGCTTATGGCATTGAGGGTGCAAAAGTAGAGCACCGAAAGGACTTGGTGAAAGCCATTGAAACGATGCTAGCACATAAGGGTTCTTATTTGTTAGAAGTCATGGTGGGCAAGGAAAACAATGTATTTCCAATGGTACCACAGGGTTGTAGCGTGAGTGAAATAAGACTGAAATAGAATATTTTAAAAATAAAGTTGATATAAATAAAGGACGGACAAAAAAGAACTTAAACTATGGAAACAAATACTGAAAAACAAGAATATACAATTACAGTGTATACTGAAAACCAAGTAGGGTTGTTAAATCGTATTGCTATTATTTTTTCTAGAAGAAAAATTAATATCGGAAGTTTAAATACATCTCCTTCTGAAATTGACGGCATACACCGTTTCACCATTGTTGTAATGGAGTCTCGTGATGTGGTGATGAAAATTGTAAGACAAATTGAAAAGCAAGTAGAAGTATTAAAAGCTTATTTTAATACCAATGATGAAATTGTTTGGCAGGAGTTAGCCTTATATAAAGTATTGTCAGAAGAAATTACAGAGAAAGTAAAAGTTGAAAGATTATTAAGAGAATACGGTGCACGTGCAGTAGCCATTAGAAAAGACTTCATTGTTTTTGAAACAACAGGACATAGAGAGGAGACCAATAAATTAATGAAAGCCTTGGAACCCATTGGTCTAGTGGAGTTCGTGCGTAGCGCTAGAGTGTCTATTATAAAGGAAAGTAGCGGTTTTCATGAAAAGTTAAAAGACTTTGAAAAAAGAGAGCCAAGTGAAGATGTCATAGAAAATGAATACTTAGGAAAAAGAGAAGCAGTGTTTACCATGTAATATTTTGCAAACATAAATTAAGTAAACAAAAAAGCTAAATATAAAAACTAATACTAAACATTAACACTAAACATAAATAAGCATAATAGACATTTAAAAAATAAATTAATTAAATAAAAAATCTAAACAATTATTAAAATGGCAAAGTTAAATTTCGGAGGTACAGAAGAAAATGTTGTAACGCGTGAAGAATTCCCGTTAGCAAAAGCACAAGAGGTTTTAAAAAATGAAACCATCGCGGTTATTGGTTATGGTGTACAAGGACCAGGTCAAGCATTGAACCAAAAAGAAAATGGCATTAATGTAATTATAGGACAAAGAAAAAATTCAAAAAGTTGGGATAAAGCCATTGCCGATGGTTTTGTACCAGGCACTACATTATTTGAAATAGAAGAAGCCTTAGAAAAAGGAACTATTATCTGTTATTTATTAAGTGATGCTGCACAAATTGCGATGTGGCCAACCGTTAAAAAACATTTAACTCCAGGCAAGGCCTTGTATTTCTCTCATGGTTTTGGAATTACTTTCAACGAGCAAACAGGTATTGTACCTCCAGCCGATGTGGATGTATTTTTAGTAGCTCCTAAAGGTTCTGGAACTTCTTTAAGAAGAATGTTCTTACAAGGACGTGGCTTAAATAGTAGTTATGCCATCTTCCAAGACGCTACAGGAAAGGCTTGGGACAGAGTTATTTCTTTAGGAATTGCCATTGGATCGGGTTATTTATTTGAGACCAACTTTAAAAAAGAGGTATTTTCTGATTTAACTGGAGAAAGAGGCACCTTAATGGGCGCAATTCAAGGTATCTTTGCAGCCCAATATGAAGTATTGCGTAAAAATGGACATAGCCCTTCTGAGTCATTCAATGAAACAGTGGAAGAATTAACACAATCTTTAATGCCACTTGTTGCAGAAAACGGAATGGATTGGATGTATGCAAACTGTTCAACTACTGCACAAAGAGGTGCTTTGGATTGGTGGAAAAAATTCCGTGATGCTACTATGCCAGTTTTTACAGACTTATATAATAGTGTTGCAACAGGAAAAGAATCGGCTCGTTCTATTGACTTAAATAGTAAAGCAGATTACCGTGAGAAATTAGAAGTGGAATTAGCTGAATTACACAATAGTGAAATGTGGCAAGCAGGAAAAACGGTAAGAAGCTTAAGACCAGAGAATCAACCAGGTAAATAGTTCATTAGAATTATTTAGTTAGGATAAAATAGAAAAGTGATAAAGTATGAGTGAAGCAAAGAAAATAAATAGACCTACACTTAATATCGAGGCTGCAGTCAAAAGATTGAAGTCGGTGGTAACACATACTCCGCTTCAGTTCAATGCAAATTTGTCTCGTAAGTATGCGTGTAATGTTTATTTTAAAAGAGAAGATTTACAAATTGTGCGTTCTTATAAATTAAGAGGTGCGTATAATATGATGAGTCAACTCTCTAAAGACTTGCTATCAAAGGGTGTTGTCTGTGCAAGTGCAGGTAACCATGCACAAGGCTTTGCCTATAGTTGTAAAAAACTAGGGGTATGCGGTGTTGTATTCATGCCTATTCCTTCACCACAACAAAAAGTAAATCAAACAAAAATGTTTGGCGAAGATTTTGTAGAAGTGATTTTAGTGGGAGATACTTTTGACGATACAGCAGTGGCCGCCAAGGCTTATACTTTAGAACATGGAATGACATTCATTCCCCCCTTTGATCATGTTTCCATTATTGAGGGACAGGCCACGGTGGGTGTTGAAATTTTAGATGATATTAAAACATTCACTAAGGATCCCATAGATTATTTATTTGTACCCGTTGGTGGTGGCGGATTAAGCGCCGGAGTGGGAACTTATTTTAAAGAGCATTCACCAACAACTAAAATTATTGGATTAGAACCAGAAGGAGCACCGTCTATGTTCTGGGCATTAAAATCGGGAGAGCCTGTTGAATTAGAAAATATAGACAAGTTTGTAGATGGCGCTTCTGTAAAAAGAGTGGGTGATGTCACTTTCTCTTTTTGTAAAGATGCTTTAGATGATATGCATTTAGTGCCAGAGGGAAAAATTTGTACCACTATTTTACAAATGTATAATGAAGAAGCCATTGTGGTGGAACCTGCAGGAGCCATGTCGGTAGCGGCTTTAGACCATTACGCCGACCAAATTAAAGGCAAGACTATTGTATGTATTGTAAGTGGGGGCAATAATGATATTGCACGCATGCAAGAAATTAAAGAACGCTCTTTAACCTTTGAAGGTTTAAAGCATTATTTTTTAATTCGCTTTGCCCAAAGACCAGGTTCATTGAAAGAGTTTGTCAATAAAGTACTTGGCCCTTATGATGATATCACCAGATTCGAATACATACAAAAACACAATAAGGAAGCGGGCCCAGCGCTTATTGGATTAGAATTAAGAACCAAGGCCGATCATACTACCCTTATTGAGAATATGAAGAAGTATCATATTAATTATGATGAAATAAATAAAGACGATAATATTTACGGCTATTTAATATAGAAAAATAAAGAGGGTTATGCAGGTTTTAAAGTTTGGTGGAAGTTCGGTAGGAAGTGCAGAGGCAATCAATCAAATGGTGACTATTGTAAGCGAGCGTTTACAAAAAGAAAAAACCATTGTAGTGGTTTCTGCCATGAGTGGTGTGACCGATCAATTAATCATGTTAGCACAAACAGCTGCACAAGGTAATGAGGCTTATAAAACTATTATTCAAAATATTGAGCAAAAGCATTTAGACACAGTACGTGCCTTACTTCCCATACAGCAACAAAGTGCTACTTTAAGTTTGGTGAAGCAACTTATCAATGAATTAGAAACGAATTGCGAAGGTTTATTTATGCTGAAGGAATTATCTATGCGCATGCAGGATAAAATTATTAGCTATGGAGAACTTTTATCAAGTAAAATAATTTCAGCCAGTTTTGAGTCGAAGGGAATAAAACAACAGTGGATTGATTCTAGAGATTTAATCAAAACCAATTCTAATTATTTTAATGCAGTGGTGGACAAGCCTTTAACCTATAGTACAATTGCAAAATATGTAGCAGCTAAAGAAAATGCATTTGACTTATATATAGCAGCAGGTTTTCTAGCCTCAGATGCGGAAGGCAATACCACCACGCTTGGCAGAGGTGGTTCCGATTATACAGGGGCTATTTATGCAGCAGCCACAGAAGCTATAGCACTTGAAATATGGACCGATGTAAGCGGCATGATGACGGCCGATCCGCGTATGGTTCAAAACGCGAAAGAGATTCCAGAAATTTCTTATCAAGAAGCCATGGAGTTATCTCATTTTGGTGCGAAAGTTATTTATCCTCCTACCATTCAACCGGTGATGCATAAAAACATACCCGTATGGATAAAAAATACTTTTGAACCTAACCATGCAGGCACTATTATTAAAAATGAATCACCTGCCGATAAAAGTTTTATCAGAGGCATTTCCAGTATAAAAGATATTTGTTTATTAAGCTTGGAAGGAACTGGTATGGTGGGTATTCCAGGTTTTTCTAAAAGACTATTCGACGCGCTTGCTAAAAAGCAAATCAATATTATATTAATTACACAAAGCTCATCAGAGCATTCTATTTGTGTGGGGGTGAATATGCAAGATGCACATATAGCTAAAATAGCGGTGGATGCTGAGTTTGAGCAAGAAATTAACACACAGAAGGTAGAACCTTTAATCATAGAAAAAGACGTTTCTATTTTAGCCTTAGTGGGAGAACAAATGAAAAGCCATCCAGGGGTAAGTGGTAAAATGTTCGGCGTTCTAGGTAGAAATGGTATTAATGTAAGAGCCATTGCACAAGGTTCTTCAGAAAAAAATATTTCAGCGGTCATTGCTACTCAGGATGTACGCAAAGCCATTAACGTACTGCATGAAGAATTTTTTGAAACCTCTTATAAGCAGGTGAATATATATATAGCAGGTGCAGGCAATGTAGGAGGTAAATTAATTGAACAAATTAAAAAGCAAGTACCTTATTTACAGGCAACACTTCGTTTACAAATAAATATTGTGGGTATTGCCAATAGTAAAAAGCAATTAATCAATGCAGAAGGAATTGATTTAACCAATTGGCGTGAGCAGTTAGCAGCAGCGCCTGCAGGAGATATTAGTAAATATGTAAACACAATACTTGAGAATAATTTACGCAATAGTGTATTTGTAGATGTGACGGCGCATCAAACCGTATCCGATGTGTATATGCAATTATTAGGCAAGGCAGTATCGGTAGTGGCTTGTAATAAAATTGCTTGCTCTTCTCCTTATGCGCATTATGCGAAGTTAAAATCGTTGGCTAGAGAATTCAATGCTGCTTTCTTATTTGAAACCAATGTGGGGGCGAGTTTGCCCATTATTGGCACCTTAAACGATTTAATTAGAAGTGGAGACAATATCAATAGAATTGAAGCTGTTTTATCGGGTACTTTAAATTATGTATTTAATAATTACGATGGTACAGTGCCTTTTTCAAAAATAGTTCGACAAGCGCAGATAGAAGGCTATACAGAACCCGATCCTAGATTAGATTTAGGCGGCACCGATGTAATGCGTAAAATAATGATACTAGCCAGAGAGGCAGGACATAAAATAGAAATGAGCGATATAGCTAATGAAAGTTTTTTACCTGCAAGTTGTTTCAATGGTTCTGTAGAAGATTTTTATGCAGAGATGGAAAAACAAGAAGCGCATTTCAAAAAATTATATGAAGCAGCTGCTGCTAAAAATTGCAAATTAAAATTTGTAGCAAGTTTCAATATTTCGGAAGATGGAAAAGGAACAGCCAAGGTAGGGCTTCAACATATTGAACCAAGTTCAGACTTTTATCATTTATATGGTAAGGATAATTTAGTCTTATTTTATTCAATGCGTTATCCAGAACTTCCATTAGTAGTGAAGGGAGCAGGTGCGGGCGCCGATGTAACAGCATCGGGTGTATTTGCCGATATTATAAGAGCTGCAAGAATTTAAAAATTACATATACTAAAAGGCACTATATTTAAAATAGATAATGAAAGAGCGCAGTTTTTTATTAAAGTACTTTTATATAAAATAGATATACAAGATGTTTTCTGAAAATCAATGGATAAAAATAAAAGCCCCCGCCACTGTAGCGAATATGGTTTGCGGTTTTGATATCTTGGGCTTTGCTGTGAGTAGTCCATATGATGAAATGGAAATGAGATGGATGGCTCGTGCTGAAAATGATGCCAGCATTACTATTATAAATATTGACAATTATAATTTACCTACCGACCCTGAAAAAAATGTCGCAGGTGCGGCCTTGCTTGCTTTTTTAGAAGAGTATGAAGAAAAGCAAAATAATAGCAACGCCCCTAAAATAAAATTCGAAGTAAAAATTAATAAGCTTATCAAACCCGGCAGTGGTGTGGGTTCTAGTGCTGCTAGTTCTGCAGGTGCCGTGGTGGGAGCCAATTATTTAGTAGGTAATATTTTCTCTAAAGAAGATTTAGTGCGTTTTGCCATGAATGGTGAAAAATTAGCATCGGGCGTTAAGCATGCCGATAATATTGCGCCTTGTATTTTTGGAGGGGTTACCTTGGTGAGATCTATTTTTCCTCTAGAAATTATTGCACTGCCTTCGCCTGCCTTGCATGTAACTATTGTGCATCCTCAAATTGAAGTAAGAACTTCGGATGCAAGAAGTATATTAAGACAACAAGTACTTTTAAAAGATGCCATTAAGCAGTGGGGTAATATAGCAGGACTAGTTGCAGGTTTAATGAAACCCGATTATGATTTAATTGGTAGGTCTTTAGAAGATGTAATTATAGAGCCCGTGCGTTCTATATTAATACCAGGTTTCGATGCTTTAAAACTAGCTTGTAAACAAGCTGGTGCTTTAGGGGGTGGTATTTCAGGTTCTGGCCCTTCTATATTTATGCTAAGTAAAACTAAAGAAATAGCCATAGCGGTTGAAAAAGAAATGAAGCAATTATATGATGGCATTGGACTTCCGCATCATACTTATGTAACCAGTATTAACCAAACTGGGGTGGAGATAATCGCATAGCTTACTAAAATGATCAAATATAATATAGCAATAAGAGCTAAGAAATGCTATAATAAATAGCTTAACAAAATAGAATAAATTTTAATAATAAACTTTCGAATGCAATATTATAGTTTAGGAAAAAATTCCCCGAATGTAGATTTTAGAACGGCTGCCATTACAGGGCAGGCGCCTGATAAGGGATTATACTTTCCTAGCACTATACCTAAATTTACTACAGCGCAAATAGAAAGGTTTAAAACATTAGATAAAGCTAGTCTTGCATTTGAGGTGATGAAACCCTATGTGGGAGGTACTATTGATGATGCATCCTTAAAAGAAATTTGTGCCCAGACTATTAATTTCGATTTTCCTTTAGTACCTATTACTGAAAATATATTATCACTTGAATTATTTCATGGCCCTACTTTAGCCTTTAAAGATGTAGGTGCAAGATTTATGTCTAGATGTTTGGGTTATTTTTCTAAAGAGAAAAAAGCAAGTGATAGAAATTCGAATCTAACAAAATCTACAGATGATAACGCAACGAATAAACCTACTACTGTACTAGTTGCTACTAGTGGAGACACAGGTGGTGCAGTAGCCAATGGGTTCTTAGGCGTAGAAGGAGTGGATGTTATTATATTATATCCTAAAGGCAAAGTAAGTCCTATACAAGAATTACAATTAACGACTTGCGGACAAAATATAACAGCACTTGAAGTAGAAGGAAGTTTTGACGATTGTCAAGCTATAGTGAAAGAAGCCTTTATAGATTTTGATTTAAACAAGCAGTATAATTTAACCTCTGCTAATTCAATAAATGTAGCGCGTTGGTTACCACAACAATTATATTATTTTTTCGCATGGCAACAATGGATTGCGAAATACCAAGACGCTCAAGGGAATTACCCCGCTATGGATATTGTAGTGCCTAGTGGCAACTTTGGTAATATTTGCGCAGGTATGATGGCAAAGGCAAGTGGTTTACCCTTGGGGCATTTTATAGCAGCATGTAATGCTAATGATGTAGTCACAAGATATTTAGCTACTGAAAAATATGAAATACATAAAGCAGTAGCCACAGTGTCTAATGCAATGGATGTAGGCAACCCAAGTAATTTTGTACGCATACTTGAAATACTTGAAAATAATTTCCCAGCCTTAACCAAGGCCTTGTCTAGTTATAGTATTGATGATACTACAACTAAGGCCACTATTGCTAGAGTATACAAAACCAATAATTATACCTTAGACCCCCATGGGGCAGTCGCCTTTGCAGCAGCAGAGATTTACTTAGCTAATTTAGAAAAGAATAATACAAGTTCAAACGCTGAAAATAATACTAATAGTCGTAACGCAATAATATTAGAAACCGCGCATCCAGTAAAGTTTCCAGATGTAGTGGAAGAAGCCATTGGGCAAAATATTGCTATACCCGATTCGGTTAAATTTTTATTAGATAAGAAAAAGATTTCTATTCCTTTAGCTGCTAATTATACAGCCTTTAAAAATTGGATGATGGCTGATTAATTATTTCTTGATTACTAATTTATCAGTTGTTCTTCTTACTTTTTTAGCATTTACTAAATAATCGTTGGCAGCATCACGGAAACCTAAGGTTAAAGCCACTGTGCTATGTAAGCCCAATGCTTTTAATCCTAATATTTCATCTACTGCATCAGGTGCAAAACCTTCCATAGGCGTAGCATCTATTTCTTCAGCAGCAGCGGCTACTAAACTAAAACCTAAAGCAAGATAAGCCTGCTTATCTGCCCATACTCTTGCTTGCTCTGGCGTCTTGTTTTTGAATGAACCACTAATGGCAGCAGAAAAATCTTTTAAAGTATCTACTGCTACACCTCTTTGGTCAGCAATTTCTTGCATGTATTCAGCAATTTCTTTTTCAGTTATAGTATTCCAAGCTGCAAAAACAATAACAACCGACCCGTCCACTACTTGTGATTGATTATAAAATGCAGGATGTAATTTTTTTCTTGTCTCTTCATCTTCTACTACAATAATAGAATAAGGCGTTAAACCAAAACCACTAGGTGCTAAACGCGTTGCTTCAATAATAGTTTCTAATTTTTCAGCAGGAATTTTAGTTCCGTTCATTTTTTTAACAGCATAGCGCCATTGTAATGCCTCTAATAATTTCATCGTATTTGTATATTTCGTTGTTTAAACATCAAAATTAGTCATTTCTGACCTAATTTCAAATTAATTCTTTGTGAATCAATCTATTATATAAACAGCAATTCTGCTAAAAGGTTCAAAATCATTGGGTTAATACCTATAAATATTGCAAATTACATTTAAATAAAGCCTGTAAACTATGAAGCTCAATCTACCTTTTATTAAACATTGCCTTCAGCAATTTCTTTTAATTCTATTTTGTAGTTTTTCATTAGCTGCGCATGCGCAAGAAAATACAAAATCAAAGGCCCCTAATTTAATTATTATTACCACCGATGGCTTAAGATGGCAGGAAGTTTTTAATGGAATGGATTTTAGTATTGCCAATAAATCAAAATTTAATCATGGCGATAGTGCTTATCTCTATAAAAAATATGGAGCCAGTACCATTAGTGAAAGACAAAAATTATTAATGCCTTTTTTCTGGAATACAATAACTAGCCAAGGACAATTATTTGGAAATAGAAATAAAGAAAATAAAGTAGATGTTGCTAACCCGCACTGGTTCTCGTATCCAGGCTATAATGAAATATTTACAGGCTATCCCGATTCGGCCATTAATTCAAATGATTATGCTCCTAATCCGCATTCTAATCTAATGGCATTTTTAAATAAGCAAAAAGCATATCAAGGAAAAGTAATTGCCTTCGGTGCATGGGATGCTTATAATAGAATTTTAAATGAAACTGTTTCAGGCTTTCCTGTTATTAATGGTTTTGAATCGGTGCAAAGTATTTTAAAAGATTCTACTACTGCCATCTTAGCAAGCTTATTAAAAGATAGCTATAAGCCTTTTAAAGAAGTGGAATCTTTGGATGTATTCACGCATTATCAAGCCATGCATTATTTAAAAACAAAACAGCCCAAGGTGATGTATATTAGTTATGGTGAAACCGATGAGTGGGCACATCATGCTAATTATAGTAATTATTTAGATGCAGCACATCAGGTAGATGCCTGGATAGGAGATATATGGAATTGGGCGCAATCAACCCCTGGGTATAAAAACAATACTTATATATTGGTCACCACCGATCATGGTCGTGGATTTGGCGACGCTTGGACAGACCATGGTGCCGAGGTTAAAGGTGCTTCAAGTATTTGGTTTGCTTTATTGGGGCCTAATGTAAAAAATAACCCCTTGCTTGCCATAGGTAAATTAGGAGAGCAGGACAATGCGAATCAATTGTTTCAGAAGCAATTAGCTGCTACCATTACAAAGTTGATAGGTTATCCTTTTGTAGCCGAACACCCAGTTGGTGAAGCCATTTACTAGCTTTTGAAGTCTAAACAAGTTGGCTTACCTTTAAGGTAATAAAAAGGGCGAACCTAATACAATAATGCTTTATCAAAAAACCATAAGACAAATATTAGCGGTAGTCATGCTACTGGTCTTTACGTTTAGCATTACCTCACAAAAGACCATACATGATTTAGTTGCTAAACACAGCGATAAGGTTAAATGTGATGTACATAAGAATTTACCTATTGAGCAAGTTGAAAACTCAAGCATACATTGTTCGCACGATAATTTAGTAGCTACTTCTCCCTTTGTTGAATTTAATTTCAATATTGAATTAGCGCAACCGGTTCAAAATATTATTACAAACACTCATTTAGTTTGTTTTTATTTTTCTAATAAGAATTATTCTTTAGACTCTCGCGGACCCCCTGCTATTATTTGTTAGAAAAGTAGTTGACTTATGTTTAAGTTGATTACTTATGCATCAAACTATTTTAGAATAGTAGATGTAAATTTTCTTTGAATAACAAATAATCATCATCATGAAAAGATATTTATATACTGTACTCTTAATGAGTATAGGATTGGTTTTTACAAGTGCCGCAATGGCGCAACAATTTACTTTAACAGGAAAAGTATTTGATAAAGCAACAGGTAAAACTTTACCGGGTGCAAGTGTGTATCTTCCAGAAATTAAAAAAGGGGCCATCGCTAATAAAGAGGGGGTCTTCATTATCAATATAGAACAAGGATCGCATGTATTGGAAATTAGTTATGTGGGCTATGCGACAGATGTAGAAAATATTAAGCTACAAAAAAATACTGCGCAAGATTTTTATTTAAATAGTTCGGTATTAGAAGGAGGCAATGTGATTGTAACTAGTTTTTTAAGAGCCACTTCTACAAGAAGAACTCCCACGCCAGTGACCATTATCAAAAAAGAAGAATTATTTCGTGGTGTATCCACTAATTTAATAGACGCCTTATCTAAAGTGCCAGGGGTTTCACAAATTTCAACTGGTCCCGCCATTTCAAAACCAGTTATTCGTGGTCTTGGATATAACCGTGTGGTGGTGATGAACGACGGAATTAGACAAGAGGGACAACAATGGGGAGATGAACATGGTATTGAGATTGACGAGTACAATGTGAGCAGAACAGAAGTATTGAAAGTGCCTGCATCATTAATATATGGATCAGATGCATTAGCAGGGGTTATTAATATTATCTCCAATGTACCAGTAAGTGAAGGGTTGATGAAAGGAAATGTATTTTCTAACTATCAATCGAATAATCGTTTGATGGGTAGCCACTTCGACCTTGCAGGTAATAAGAAAGGTTTTATTTGGGGTATTAATTATAGTGCAAAAAATGCGGGCGATTATAAAAACAAATATGATGGTAATGTTTTTAATTCCAGATTTTTAGAACGCAATGGCGGTGGCTATATTGGCATTGAAAAAAATTGGGGCTATTCACAATTGTCTTTCAGTAATTTTTCACAAAATTTAGGTGTAGTAGAAGGGGATCGTGACGAAGATGGTCGTTTTGTGATGATGAAGGATGTAGGAGGTATTGCGGAGGAAGTGGTTGTGGATGCTGCCGAGGAAAAATGGTTTACACCCCGCGCACCTATGCAAAAAATTGAACACACCAAATACACATTGGATAATAATATTAAAATTGGTAATGACCGATTGAAAGCCACTTTTGGATTACAAAGAAACCAAAGGATGGAATTTGGCAATGTATTAGACTTAAATGAAAAAGAATTGTTTTTTGATTTAAAAACACTCAACTATTCTGTACAATATTTACAAGCAGAAAAAAATAATTGGAAAAATACTTTTGGTGTGAATGGAATGCGTCAAACCAATACCAATAGAGGCGAGGAAGCCTTGGTACCAGACTATACCAGTTTTGATATTGGTGCATTTTATTACACACAAAAACGAACAGATAAAACAAGTTGGAGTGGAGGTTTGCGCTATGATCAAAAGTATATGAACTATATTAATCCTGCACAATTTGTATGTCCTCCAGGTCTGGCATGTATTGCTTTATACGATCCAAAAGAATCTAATAAACAGTTCAATAATATTTCAGGAGCGATAGGTGTAGCGCATGATTTAAGTGATCAAGTGACATTGAAATTTAATATTGCACGCGGATTCCGTGCCCCCAATATGGCAGAGTTAGCTTCTTATGGTGCGCACGAAGGCACCAACCGATTTGAGTATGGTAATGAATCATTAAAGTCCGAGAAGAGTTTACAATTTGATGCAGCTGTTGAGTGGAGCAATGAGCATATGAGTATTGCAGGAAATGTTTTTTACAATACCGTAAATGACTATATCTTTTATCAAAAGTTAACTGCAGTGGGTGGAGGAGATTCTATTATCATGGACTATGCACATGATGAGGCAGGAGAAGAACTATACGCTTTTGCATTTAGACAAAAAGACGCACACTTGTACGGTGCTGAATTCAATGTCGATTTTCACCCACATCCATTAGATTGGTTGCATGTAGAAAATAGCGTGAGTTTAATACGTGGACAATTTAAAGACGCTTTA
>Ga0315899_10000695_pt1 | contig 39771 bp, 59 predicted proteins | sample LakEriMetagenome_2_FD_203518 | JGI IMG/M metagenome (GOLD analysis project Ga0315899, IMG submission 203518) | Freshwater fungal communities from buoy surface, Lake Erie, Ohio, United States - Buoy 4 MA112 | ecosystem: Environmental > Aquatic > Freshwater > Lake | place: USA: Lake Erie, Ohio...
CTTTATCTCCATCCCCATCGTCGTCACCTTCGCCCTCGCCCTCGCCATCTAGGTGCTCGTCAAGTAATTCTCCTAACGTTGAGATATCAATTTTTTCAGCTTTATCGTACAAGTCCTGATAGATTTGTTCGTAACTCATACCACGGTATTTGTTATCCTGAAAGATCTTAATCCAACTTGGTACGTCACCAATTTTCTCATCTTTAAGAATTTGATTGGTAGCAAAGTCGGCGGCAATATTAGACAATGAGGGATCTCGGTCTTCTCGACGACCCATATGATCAAACACATTATGCAGAACTTCGTGTGCAAATCCAAATTCTGCTTCTTTAGGTTTGAGTTTGTCAACAAACTCGTTATTGTAGTAGAAGTTCCTACCGTCAGTGGCCAGTGTAGCACACCAGTCATCTGCTTCGACCATTTTAAGACGTGTTGCTAGATTACCAAAAAATGGATGGCGCAACAACAAACCGACTCTAGCTGTAATTAGTTTATCAAGAATTTTATTTTTATCAGCCGCCGAGTATTGTTTTGTATTTTTTGGTTTACGAATTTTTTCTGTTTTCATTACCGAAGTCATAATGCGTCCTTTTGTTACCTATATATTATTATATAACCAAATACGTAAATAGTCAAGCAAAAAGGGCCCCGAAGGGCCCAATTTTAACCTTCCATTGCTTGGATAATGTATTTTCCGTACTTGTCATGGAACTTGTCAAAATGTTGCAATTTACTTGCATCAAATGGTAGATTGTAGTTAGTCAATGCTACCTTGGCACCCATAACAACCAATTCAGTCGGAAAGTTTTCCATCATAAACTTAAAGAAATTGTCTGCTAGTGCATCCCAATTTTTTACCTTTTTCTCGTCTGCACTCTGCAATTCATAGCAAAGGCTAATAGTCAACGAGTACATTGCAGAGATTTCTTTAATGGTAACTTTTTCAATTTTACCAGACAAGATGTCTTCTGGCTTGGGCATTTGTTTTGCTACTTTACGGTGAGCCATGAACTTAACAGCAAGACCTTCACCGATTGCTCCAGCAACTAAATCAGTCAATGTATTTTCTGGCAAACCATCATCTGATAGCAATTCAGAAACAAAAGACCAACTGCGAGGAGTGGCAAATGAGCGGCTTCCACCCTTTGGATCAAAGTCGTAAAGGTCCTGTTTAGCAAATCCAACATAGCCAACAACCTGCTCGTGAACACGATTCAAAGTAGCCCAATTGAGCCAATCTTCGTAATCTGTTTTAAGCTCCAAGTGAACAAAACGGTTAGCCAGCGGAGCAGGCATACGATAAGTAACACCTTTGTCAGTTTCACGGTTACCTGCGGCAACAATACTTACGCCTTTTGGCAATTTGTAAGTACCAACACGACGATTCAAAATAAGTTGATAAGCCGCGGCCTGTGTAGCAGGAGCCGCTGAGTTAAGTTCGTCTAGGAAGAGGATAGCAGTTGAGTCTGGATCGGAAGGAAGTTCCTGGGGCGGTGCCCAGCTCATAGTGTTAAGTTGAGTATTATAAAATGGAATACCTTTAATATCTGTAGGTTCCCAAAGACTCAATCGAACGTCAATTACTTCACGATCTTGTTCGTCTCCGAGTTGTTTAATAATATCGGATTTACCAATACCAGGGGGGCCCCACATGAATACAGGACGATTAACTTTCATAGCAAATCGGACAGCCGCTTTAGCTTCATTAGGACTAACGGTACGATTTGCGCTCATTTTTTCTGCCATTTTGTGCCTTTCTAAAAAACAGTACAGAATTGTTTGCTGTTATATTATTGTAGCGTAAAACAGTCAGAGTGTCAATCTATTTTTGTGTTGTATTTTTGCGACATCTCTTTTGATTTAGTGTATTTTTTTATGTCGCCACCGAATAGTACCAATTGGACAGCAGTTTTTTCTGCAAAAACTTTAATGTATTTTCTGGTAAGAAAATATGGACCGCTGATAGTCCTATCTAAATCTAAAAATAATTTATTATGGAAATTTTCTATTGGTTTTGGAAAGTCAACCTGATACGATTTTAAACCTAATTTTTGTTCAAAATCATCTAAACCTCTTTCTGTTAACCTCATACTATTGGTGCCGTTGTCTCTAGGATTAAGCCACCAAAGTAAATACCAACTTTTGAGTTGCTTCTCATTCACAACAACATTAAGTTCATTGAGAAGTGTTTTAGTTAGTTGGAGTTTTTGATTCATCGCTTTCTACTTTTTCTCCAGTAGTTAGCTTATAGACAGAAAAATCTTTACAATTAAATAATTTGTTAAGTTTTTCGGCTAGATTAAAGGCATGTCCAGAGTTAGAAAAACTTACTTTTTTATATTTTGGTCCAAGATTTTGGGCTATAAAACTAGTGGTTTTTAGATTAACTGGCCTATCATTATAAAAAACTGCCCAAATGGCATCAGCTTCTAGAACCTGTTCTGTTTTGTAATTTTTTTTGTTTGTTAGTTCTAACAAAACTTTTGGTTTTGGTCTAGACATAATATATGCGCTCCGAATTTAGTACGCATATATTTAGTTGAAAAATTAAAAATTTCCACCATCCATCTTTACTTGGACAGCGGTGTTTTCGGGCGGTCTAGAAGGACCATCTCCTGCTAATCTTGTCATTGTTACCGCTAAACTGTCCACTAAAGATTGTACTTCTTTAATGTCTAAAGTAAGATTTCTCTGATTGCTTTTAATAGCTATTCGAGCTTTGTCTAAAAAATTTTCAATTGGTGCAGTATTAAGATAGTTCATTTTTTTTACTCATTAAAACAAGCATTTGTTTCATTTCATCTTCAGTTCTAAACGGACCTTTAAAAACATATCGTTCTAAAGTAATTAGTTTTGGGCAGAAACTTTTTACCCAACCTTTGCGGAATTTAATAACATAATATCCTGCACAATATAGGCTCTTACTTTTGTTACTCTTTGCATAGATTGGTAATTTTTTCTTTATGTTATATACAGGATTGTGGGGCCTACTACCGCACGGAAACTCATATACATTGTGTGTTAAGTCGATATTTTTAAGTACTTTGATATTTTTTTCAATTTCTTCCGTTACCGAAATTCCAAATGTATCTCTTATTTCTGATTTAGTCTGAATATCAATTTTTTGACCTTTACGATAGAAACTAAAACCTTTCTTTTCTTTATTCAAAGTTCCTAATTTCTTACCACCATCCTCGACAATCCATACTTTATTAGGTACTAAAACTTTAGCAACGGCGCTCATAATGTATACCTCGCATTTAATGGTTCTGCATAAATCTGTACATTGTCGCTTACTTTTTGTAAATCGTATTCTGCACAGAATTTTAAAAGTTTAAATCCAACTTGTGAAACATTTTTTGTTTTATGTTCTTTGTTATCAATTACACTATTAATAATTTCTTTGATCTCAGCTGGTTGGGCTGTGAGGTCACATAATAGTTTATTTCGAGTATAGTCATCTAATACTTTATGTTCGACACCTTCGTGGTCAGTCCAGCGCTGAAGCATCATGTTGTTCCAAGAATAGCCTTTTGTTCCTCTGTCGGCAAAGGCCTCACGGAGACCAACTTTATTCTTTGTCCCTTTCTCACGTACTCCCGGATAAGCACTAAAGATATTGTCGGAGGTGTCGCCACGCATACACTTCTCAAAAAGTAACCATTCTGGGTCCGGCGCGGGCTTGACTTGTTTAGTTTTCTTATCAACGATAGGCTTACCCTTCTCATCAAAATACCCCTCATGTGTAGTTGTAATACCCATGACTCCGTTATATTGTTTAACATTTGGAGCAATAAGTTGTGCAAAGTCGCCGTCTGTTGAAATGATAACATGGTTATCGTTTGGATGACTCTGTATCCACCCTGCAATAAGATCGTCTGCTTCTAGTTGAGCATGTTGCAAAACTGTACAATTAGTTTTACTTTCAATAAATTCTTTAAATTTATCAAAAGTTTCCCAAAATAATTTTTCTTCTTCTGCTTCTCGGGGACTATGTGCGGCACGGGCATCACTCCGATTTCTTTTATAAGGTGCATAATGATCTTTGCGCCAGCTACGCCCCTCTAGGCAAAATACCACATGGGTGCCGTTAAAATCTTTCCATGCTTTTTTAATAGAAGCAAGGATAATGTGCATAGCCATACCGACTTTTTCATCAGCGTCGCCTCTTACTACATGCCTTGCACGAAAGAATGTATTTGCGGTATCTACAAGAATATAACTCATTAGCCTATCTCTGACTTTCCGTCACCTAGATTGTTTACATTAACATAACCAGAACCACGTCTGTCCATATTAACCCCTGCTTCGGCTCCTACATTTCGGCAAAGCTCTTGAAACCATAGATCAACTATTTCTTCTTCGCTCTGCCCTTGAAAGCCGTTAAGTCTTAATTGTACTATAAAATGCTCATTCCAGTCAAGTTCAAAGAATCCGTTCCTTACATTATCTGCATTAACTTTAGTTTCTAATACAGCAACATACGGTTCTCCTTTTTCGTTTGCTAGTTCTTTTGGAGATAACTTTGAAATACGTTCTTTTTCGGCTGCTTCGGCAATAACTACTTCTGCTTTAACTGTTGCTTCTTGTAATTTTTTTTCTGCTTCGGCTGTTAATGCTTCTATTTTATCAATACCAAATATTTTTTTAATAAACTTTTTCATTAAGTTCCCCATTCGTTCTTGAAGAGCGGCACTTGTAGTCTATCACTATACCGCCATCCTTTTCGCATTGCCATTTCTGCCACTGCACGATTGTTAAGGGTATACACCCGCTCAACCCCGCCAATGGGCATAATATAAACAGGACCTGTGAACCCCGCAATACGATACTCTTCAACTGCTCGTTCAGCATCTTTAAGGTCCTCCTCTGTTGCCACAACAAATTTCAAATACACATATCCGTAATTTTGATAGTCACAGACTACCTCAGGCTTGATTGCATCTTTCCAAGGTTCACCTGAACAAGGCAGTTTAGCACTTACGCTAAAAGTAATTTCTCTTTCATCACTGCCATAAGTCCAGTCTGTTAAAAACTCTTTAAACCCACTAGTTAACCGCATAGTGCCATTTGTTTCAAATGTAATTTCTTTAAGACTAGACATCTTTGGATGTGATAGTAATTCTGGAAATTGTTTTTGCCAACCTAGCAAAGGTTCACCACCTGTGATGACAAGATGTTCATCACGCCATTCCCCGTGCGGCAACATATCTATGATTCCGTCAGCAATAGCATCTGTTGAAAGTAGGGGACTGAGGTCTTTAAAACGTGGGTCCCAAGAAGCATAACTATCGCAACCAGTACTAACAAGGGGTAGTTCACGATATGTTTTAAATTCTAATGGATTAATATTATTTGCTTCTTCGCTTAATTCACCTCTTGGCATACCAAATCCTTGGCATTTAAAATTACAGCCGAATGTGCGTAAGAAAACGGAAGGTACACCCATGTATCTTCCTTCACCTTGTATTGAATAGAATAACTCTGATATTTTAATTTTGCTCATAAATGTTTGACCATATTTTTAATTTTTCAATTTTTGCTTGCTTGGCAGTATTTAGACCTGTATCGCTAACAACATTATAATATTTTAACAGATCTATCATCGCAAGTAAATCCCCAATTTCGCCTTCTAAATGTTGAGCATTAGTTAACGGCTTTCCGGGTTTTGCATTATCTAATCCGAATCGGAAACATTTACTCACAGCTTGTGTAACTTCCGCACATTCTTCTTGAGTGATTAATAATACTTCTCTTAATTGATTGTTCATATCAGTTGTCGCTTTATCCATTTTTTGCTCTTTCTGTTAAGTAAGTGTCGTTATGAATCCATTTGTTCTTAACTAAAAATCCCCATTCTCTTTTTTGAGGACCCGGCATAAACAATGTCCACGCAGTCACGTTAGGATCGAGCTCAATGCGGTGATAACTGGTAGCGGAACAGATGCGAAAATGTCCTGGACCGCACCACTTACTAACTTCTCCGATTTTTCTACCTACTGTATCAAAAACTGGTGTCCATTCATAATATCCACCTTTAAGGATAAGTGTAGCATAAGGCCAAGGATGATCATGAACATCATCTGGATCTGACTTGAGAAACTTGTGCAGGAACACATTAAATGGAAACTGTTTGCGTTCTTTTAAAAAAAGATAGTACCGTACAAGATAGGGTTCGTTGTTTACCCTATCCATAATAAGTCTTTTTCTACCTAGCCTTTCTAACACCCTTAAAAACCATTTCATTTGCAAGTCTCCAGCCATTCATGTAAACGAGTTACCGCTTCGTTAAAGTCAACACCGTACACCTTTGCCGACATGATGCTTCCTGTAATTTCTATATCAAATGGTACCACACCATTAAATTGAAAATCTTCTGGGACTTCTGTTTCGACAATAAATTCTTGTAAATGTTTTGCTCTAAAAATAAGGTTATTAGCCATGTCTACGGAATTCATATTTTTTCCTTAATTGGGTGGGTAACATTCAAACAGTGGCAGATCACTACCTATTTGGTCAATTTCGTTAAATTGATAATTGTATTTTTCTAAATCTCTAACAATTTTTTTAATAATTAAATCTCTAGTAGTATGAATAGTATCATGCGGTTCAATAATTATTTTAGGTTGACATTTATTAAAGAATTCTTTATCTTCAAAAATAACTTCTTCAGCACCTTCGATATCACACTTAATAAAATCTACACGACTTAAATTTTTTAATTTTACTAATTCAGAAAGAGTATATGAATTAATTTTTTCATTTTGACCCCCTCGGAATTCAGGAACACCTACAATGGATACCGCAGATGATCCCATACTACCCTCTGATGAAAATTCTATTCCATTGTTATGATTCCACATTGCTCCGTACACTAGATCAATGCTAGAATTTGTAATATTTTTATAAAGTTTAAAATTCTTTTCTATTGCATCAATATTTTGCCGATCAGCTTCTACTGCAATAACTGTACCCTCATGTCCTACTAGATCTTTAAACAATATAGAGGTTAATCCCGAATATGCTCCGAGATCAAGTACTACATCTCTAGGTTTTAATTTGGCAAATTCTAAATATTGATTTGTAGCAAAGATGGGTTCAGCTATGGCAGGAAAATAAATTGGATGGCGATCGTATCCTATAACATCGTGATACTTTGGCTCTGAAAAATCTACTATTTCTTTGTCAGCATACACTAATGGAGCAACTGATTTAAAATAAAAATCAAATTCTAAAATTATTCCATAAAGATAAATCATATGATGCACGCCTAGTCTTAATATTTGAGAACCCTTTCTTAATTCTATATCGTGCGCCGATGCAACAATTTCTATTCCTAACAATGATGCAGATTGCGTTGCAGGATGATTATAATTGTATCGATATAATTCTTCTATGGTCGATAATTTTTTCATTATTTTTTTGTTTTATTTTTTACACTGTCAATAGCCTCACGTACATCACGTGCCAGTGCTTCGTCGTCCCATTCTAGTTCTGTGCGTCCATCTGGATGGGTTGTTACAGTAAGGTGACTACCTTTAACTACGGTAGTTTCTTTTGGAAACACTAATTTAGCACTGCCTATAGTACCAGGCATTTCTAATTTAATATCAGTTGATTTCTTTTTACGGGTTGCCATATTAAACTCCTCTATAAACTATTCTATATTGAGAAGCAGGATAATTTTCCTGCAGCCATTCTAGTAATCCGGGCTCATACGGTACCCGTATGCTGTCGTATTTGTTGGTAATATAATGTGTCATCGCGGTGCAAACTCTTGTTGTAACTTGATGTTATCAAAGAACTCTTTCTTCGTATTACCATCGGTGTTAAATGCACCTTTAAGCACAGTTGTCTGTGTTAAACTTGAGTGTGCCATAATGCCGCGATTCTCACAACATCCGTGTACCGCTTGAATATAGACTGCTACGTTTTCTGAGTCGGTGGCCTTACTAATCTCACGTGCTATGTCATTACACAATTCTTCTTGTAGGGTACCTCGACGAGCACACCATTGCGCGATCCTTGTGTATTTTGACAGTCCGATAAGTTTTTGGGCGGCGATGATTCCAATGTAGGCAACACCGCTAACAGGCTGATGATGATGGCTACACATACTGCGAAGCTCACTACGAACCACAAGCATACCTTCATAACGATCCGCGGAATCGTTAGGGAAAGCCGTAGCATCTGGGGCTGTTTCATATCTACCTGCCATTATTTCGTTAAAGTACATTTTAGCAAGACGACGAGCTGTGCCTTTACTATTGGGGTCATTTTCACGATCAATTAACAAGCAGTCTAACACTTTTTCAAATGCTAGAGTTGTTTCTTTGATTAGCTCTTCTTTCATTTTGTCATCAATGTATTCACTGATGTTATCCCCGGCCCAGAACCTTTTACCATTACGTTTCATTACAAAACCTAAATAGTTATGTGCTGTGCCTTCTTGATAGCCGCTATCACCGTACATTGCGTCCAGTGCTGTTTCTTTTTTAATATATACTTCTTTACCTAGAGGTGTATATTCTTCTGATTTGAATTCTGGTTTAATTCCAGCTTCAATTACTGGGTCAGGTACAAATTCTTTTTTTGTCAATTATAATTCTCCGAGTTAACGTCGAGGATGACGTATATTGTAATACTACGCTATTATTTAGGTTCTGTCAACCTTAATAATGTATTTTTCTTAACTGCCGCATTGAGCACTTCTAAACTTTGACCATATTCTTCTGCCCATTTGAGTAATGCGGCAGTATCTTTTGGAAAACACATTCCTCCAAAACCCATAGCACCGTCTGGACCAGGCACCTTCATATGACTTCCGCCAATTCGACTATCCATAGTAATCATGCTGGCAATTCTATTATAGTCAATGCCAGCAGTTGATGCTACTTTATATAATTCATTCATGAATACTACTTTAGTAGACAAGAAACAATTAATAGCATATTTGGCAAGACTTGCTTCGGCGGCTGTTGAATATCGTATGTCTTTAAGACTAGCCTGTCCCCATTTAATAATGCGTTCAGCTTCTCTTATATAAGCAGAAGTGCTTCCGCCAATAATGGCAAACGTGCCATTTGCATAATCTCTACTAGCATTGGCCGCCGTTAAGAATTCTGGTGCGTGTACAAGATTTTTATATTTTTTAGAAAGTGATTCGTAAACACTCGGGGGTGCAGTAGTCTTACTAATAATAACACCGCTGAAGTCTTTGAGCTTTTCTAATGTTTCTTCTAAAATACTTGTATCACAACTTCCGTCGTCATTGCTAGGGCTAGGAACACATACAAATACAGCCTCACAAGATGCAAGATCTTTGTAGGTGTGCGGTAATCCTTTTGGCGGATCCACTAAAATTAAATTACCAAAACCGTCCATCGAATCACGAATTGCACTACCAACAAATCCTAATCCTACAATTCCTATTTTAGGAAACTCATCTACAAAAATCATTTAATATGCTCCAGCAACTGATCTGCACTAAAGAAATATTTAGATAAGTCTTCAGTTTGTTTGCGTAATTGTGATAACCGTTTTTCGTAATGTGTCATTGTAACAATAATATGATGGCACAATTCTTGCCTATGTTGCAGATAACTATTCCAATCTTGTGTCCATGCACTAGGATATTTAAATCCTTCATAATACATTTCACTGTATGACAAGCGATCCGGAACCATAGGAATAGCATCGAGTAAGGCTCCCTCATAGCAGCCAATACCTAGTGTTTCCTGTAGGCTGGCACTAAACACAATTTTAGCTTCGCCTAACAAATTATGATACTCATTCTTTGTTAGCTGTTGATCCTGACACACAATAAATTCATATTGAGGTAGCTGTTCTTTGAGATCTCTAAAAATCTCAACCTGCTTCTCGGGTGCGATGCGATGAGGGAAAAGGATAAGATCACGTTTAGGCATACCTTTATACGAAGTAAGGGCTAAATCCATATACTCCATTGGCCAGCCAGTTTTAACAATCTTGCCGCTGTCATAACGTTCGGCCCAATCTTCTTCGTACCAAGGATTTTCACTTTTAAAGCCGTCTTCTAACAATTCGTCAAAGAACAATTTAACGTGAAATTCTGTAGCAAAGTAATTATGATCAAATGCATGGAAGAAACTTTTTTCGGCATGTCTTACCCACTTCTTCTTGCCAACAAGCCGTCCGAGGAAGTCTTGCGGATCATAACTGCCAGCATGCCATAAGCCGTGTGTAACAACTGGTATGCCCAGTAGTTCGCTCATGTATTTGAGATTGATGATACCAGGGTGCCAAGCATCAGTAAATACAAAGTGATCACCGGCACGAACGGCTCCGTCGCAAAAAAGGCGACCCATCTGCTGAACCTGTGCTGACTTATATATGTTGGTACCGCCAAAATTAAGGAAAGCACCAGGAGTAGTGGCAGAAGGAATATCTTCAGGGCCAGAAATAACTTGAACATTGTGTCCTGCCTTTTGTAAAAGAGCGGGTACATGGGACTTCCATTGTCCCGTGTACCTTGTCTCAACTGATTCTAAATCAACGAGAAAAACGTTCGCCATTGTTTCTATTCTCGTGTCTTGGTTTGTTGCCTAAATACGGCTTGCGCTCACCGTTCCATGCAGGACGAGAGAAATATTTATATTCCTGAGATTTATAAAGATCAGCAGGATTATAAGGAAGCAGATTAAATCTGCAATGATCTAACCAGGCGTCGAGATCGTCGAACACTTTCTCGACTTCGGGTTTCATGCGGAGAGTTTTTTGAATATAGGCAGGGATATTTGCCATTTTAAGATTCCATTGTAGAAATGTGATTAATAAAAGTAAGTGCGGCGCCGTTCTCACCGTCTTCACTTACATCGATGATGGTCTTACGACCGGGGTACCTTGCTTTGATTTTCTCGTTTAATTCACGAGCAATCATTTCACAAGATTTGTGGTTGAGCTCAAGTGTACCTTCGCTGTACATCTTTTCAAGCCAACGCTTAAACTGGATAAACTCAATATCGCGATCATCTTGATAGACTTGGATAAAGACTTTAAAATGGAAAATATGACGATGCGGTGTTCCAAGGAAACTTACATCATATTCGTCGCCTGTGGCTAACTTGGGGTCAGTTGCCGCGGCAGGATACATATGAATACCTTCTTTACGGAAGGTAACCCAAATCATTGATAAATCACTCATAATTTTCTTTCTTTGTTAAACAAGGGGAATCCAATGGTTTTCATACAAACTGTTGTCTATAATTCTTCCTGGTAGAATATCAAATGCAATAGTAATTCTTGGTCTATCTGAAATTGCCCAGGGAATATTTCTATGCATCGGACCACTGGGACTTATAAACAAAAAGTTATCTTGACCGCACACATCAGCTAGTTCATATTCTGTATTATGTTCTAGTAGACACATATTATTATAAACGTAATCCTTTTCGTGTGCAACACTTTCTTGAAAAAGTGGAGGAAATAATGCATAAGTTGTTTTACTCTGATCCACATCAACGCAAAAATATCCGTGCCAGCCATTATCTTTGCTTTCAAAATGACTATGCCATCCTACACTTTTTGAATTGTCATACACGTTGACCCATGATCTCAAATACCAAGGTTCGTCAGTTGGCTGAATAGTTTTCCAAAAATTTGAGATTTCAACAAATAATTTATGCAATTCTTGCGAAGAAAACAAAAAAGTGTTGTATTTAAAAAATAATCTAGTACTGAGATTACTAAAAGCTGGCCCATCAACGGGAACTTTAAAATTTCCGTATCTATATTTTACTGTTTCGTAAATAGCAAGGCAATCTTGTTTTGCTCGTGCTAGATCAATATCAAGTTTTTTAATCTTGAAATGACCCGAAGTCCATTCGTTCATTTGATAATTGTATCATTTTTGTACGCATCCCAGCTAGTGAATTTTGTACGGTCTTTTAAACTATGTAGACTATGCGTCCACACACCTGGATTAGTTGCTTTAAAATCTTTGTCGTCAATTTTAATCATAGTGTTATAATTCCATAGTTTAACGTATGGAATTGGTACACGTATTTGCGGAATAAAATTATTATAATCATTCAAACTGCCATCGTTGAACTCTTCAACTGCACTTAATGGAATATCCAATGAACATAGGTATTCCTTAACTAGGAAAAATTCAATCATTTTTTCCCATTGACTCCATTCGTCTGGAGTTTGAGGATTAAAACTATGATTAGCTCCAAAAAAGATATGCGTAATGTGTTTAGACTTATCTTCATACGAGTTAAAGTCATCTAACCAATCTTGTATATCTTGGTTAGATTGCACACCGGTTACAAATAGAGTATTCATTCCAAAAGCAGGGGTATGCTCTACTTCTTTACCAAAAAAGAATACAGCATCCCCTGCTTCACCTGACGCATAATCTCTTTTCATTAGGCTTTTGGCATTGAAATTGCTTCTGCAATGAATACATTAAGAGCATCAACATCAGGTACAGCAAATTTGCATAGATGCCACTCTTCTGGATTATTAATATTCAATCCAGTAATCTCAAATAAGAAACCAGAATCAAACATAGTAACGCTAAATCCAGGTTGTACTTTTGAAACTTTATCACTAATTGTCGCCATTTTATTTTCCTTTTATAAAAGTAGTATTAACTACAGCTATATTTACTTAAAGTATATATTCTAATTTAGAAAACGTCAAGCGGTGACGCCTTCTTCTAATCTCCGAAGTTCGTCGTCATCCGGATTAGCTAAATCAATTTCATCAGCCGAAGTTACTTCTTCAACTTCGAACAAACTGCCAAAGTTATTTTGAGCAGGCCCGCCTTGTAGACGTGCTCCTTCTAAACTTTTTAAGAATGGAATTGCTTGCTCAATCATTTCAAATGCTTCTAATTTTGTTTTAGTATTAAACAAATCTTCAATAAGACTATTAAAATATAAAATATTACGAGGAACCCAATCACTATATTCATCGCTCATATCTGAAGATTTAACTTTCTTCCAATGTTTCCAATTAATTTTACCACGAGTCTTGGCAATTTCAATATCCATCAACTGTTGAGCACGTTGTACAGCAACAATATGACATTCGACATTATGACCCATCATCAGTGCGTAGGCAAAACTATCCCATGAAGTCTTACCTTCCTTGCCGATCTTATTGAGCATACCGGGAGCATAATGGGCAATATCCCCCATTGTTAATCTGCGACCAATTTCACTTTCGAAGGGAAACGGGATGTCGGACTTTGCAAGTGCTTTGTTATCTGGTGCCTTGTCCATAATAACGCTCCACCTTTTGGGAGTGTGGACTGCGTTTGTGTAGACAAGTCCGTGCGCTGTTGCAATGAACGGTGAGGCGCAGTCAAAAGATATGGTAATTTCTTCATTGATATGTTTCCTAATTTGTCGTTGAATCAAAGTTAAGTAACAACTCCAGTCAAGTTGCGCTGTACCCAAGAAGTGGATCCAGTTTTTGCCCTTCAGCAAACCATCTTCTCTTAACGTCATTAGACGTTTGAGAGTAATATCCATTTTACACATATTAGCACCACCAAAGGCCCAACCTTCGGCTTCCTTACCAGCATACTTGCCTTTGGGATCACTAAACTCTTTAACACCATCATACCACTTTTCAGCAGTATCCCAGTCACTACCTTGTAGAACATTAAGCCATTTAGTTTGACCTAATCGATTCATTAAGAAGTAATCGTTATTAAACTTTGTTTTATCCAAACAATCTTCAAATGTTTTTAAACCAGTCTTTGGACTATGGATGTGATCACAAGCCCAGGTAGGAACGTCTAACATCATAGACCAATCAGCGGTTAGTTCTAACCACTCTAAAATCTTTTGACGTGTAGCGTTTGCTGACTTACCTTCAAAATCTAACCAGTCAAACTTGAGAACACCTTTACCAATTTGATATCCACCAGAGTCGCCTAGAATCATAGTATTGTTTCGATCACGTTGTTGGATCATAGATTCTTGCACAAGACTCTTTTGTAAATCTAGTTGTGCATGACCCGCTGAATACAACCCATACTTATAGGTAAAATACCCTTGTTCCGGATTAAGAAAATTCATGCCTTCAATACCACGATCAAATCCTTTAGGAATACGACCAGTAGGAACAAATTCTTCTAGACGTTGTTTAGCAACGTAGGTACTGTAGAAAGAACTAATTGCGGGTAGATATACTGCATAGTCTTTTTGTAAAGGAGTTAGGTTAACTGGCGGTCTGTTCATCTTGTATTAATATCTCTGTTATTTTTAATTGTTCTTCTAATCGATTTACTTCTAGTTTAGCTTTATTTAGGTTTTGTTTAGCGGCTTTGACAGAAGGATGGTCTGACGGCAATGTTATTAACAGTTCTTCTTCAATCTTCTTCTTTTTAGCCCATTCTAACAGCATTTTTGTTTCAGTATTAAGTTCTACAGTGGCGTAACTAGTAGATATAGTTACCCAGTTAGTGCCGTCGAATACTTGCATATCAGTACCCCATACTCTAATCATACCCTGTATGGGGTTTGTGGTGTTTTGATTAACATAGGGCACACTAGTGTTACCTCCTGATACCGTAACACCTACCCCACTTGCTAGACCTTTTATCATGCGTTAGCTGGAATAATATATTTGTAAACAGCAAGTCCACTATCTAGTGTAATTTGCATTGCACCTTCATTACTAAAGCTAATAGTAGAATTATTTGAATCTGCAATTTTAAGAATTGCTAACACACTGGCTACAGGCCAAGTCCATGCTTTATTTAGGTTACCCTTAACATCAGTGGCAAATATAAATTCACCGCCGTGTGTTGATTGATCACCAAACACAAATTTGAGATTGCCGTTTTCTGTTTTAGCAATAAACGTAGTATGTTCTGTATTAGCACTGGCCTGAAAATTAAAACGTTGAACAGATTGCAGTGTTGGAGAAACTTCAACGTCCCACTTAACACCTTTAAATTTTATTGTCTTAAGTTTTTCGTTAATAATTTCAGTGTTCATAAAACGATAGTCGTTTTTAAAGTCACCTGTTTTATTTTCAAAATGTAATCCTACTGGAATTTCGTCGCCGTTGCGTTCTGCCTTGACTACTTTAATAGAGGCATTTTCTTTATATTCGGGGCAGTCTAGATGATATTTTAGTTTATTAAGTTGCGGCATACCAAAGATGCCTATCATGTCTGGATATGGTCCCGCAGTTTCTGCCTGCATAATGACGCTTCGATCGTCTGCCATACTGTCAATAGCAGTTTTCTTTTCGTCTCCGGTAATTTTAACGATATTTAAAAAGCCTAGGTTGTGTGTGTGGCCTACAATATCTTTTAGTAAATCTTGCATGTTAATTCCTTTCCTTTAGTTTATTTAGAATTTCGAGTAATGTCAAATATATTTTATTCAAAAGTGAATAAAGATCCAAACGTATTAGTTTGTGTAGTGGATTCAAGATCCCATTCTAGAACACCAATAAGGTTATCTAGTTTATTGTTAATAATTGTAGTTTCCATTTCTGCATGATTAAATGGCAAATCTTGAAACCATTTAGGTAAACGCAATTCGTCAACTGGATAGGCAACGCTTGTGTAGCCTAACGGATTGTCTTTTATTTTGCAAACAATTACTTTTGCTCCATCTGTAATTTGCATAGAATACTTGTCTCCGTTCATTCGTTTTAAAGTATTCCAGTTAATACTAGCACGTACATGTCCGGGCATATTAGCCTTACCTGCTTTGACTTCCTTGGCTTGGTAGTCTGTAATATTATTGGCACGTTTTGGCGAACCCTTTTCCCAACCGGGTCTAGCTTTAAACTCAGTTCGGAATTCACTTATACGATCTAGTATCTCAGTTTCCTGTGAACCATTAAGCACTTTGGTTAGAATTTCTTCTAAAAACTTTTGCATAAATTCTGGAGTATCACTGCGCTTAAGATCTAACCCCATGGCTTTGATCTTTCCAGTCTTGCCATCTACATCAAGTCGCTTGCCTTCTTTGTCATAATACAAAACGGCATATCGTTTTTTAGTGATAAACAACCCTTTTGATGCAACAATTTCACGTCCTGCTTTGATAACTTCGCCGCGCGATCTAGGACAATGAAATGCATCTAACATGAACTCTGGAAATGTTGAATTTACTTCTTCTGCTAAAGTATCGTATAGTTGAATAACACTATCTCTAGTCCATGGAATTTCTTTTTTATCAATTTCTTTTTTAAGGGTACTATAAGCACTGAAGTATGCAGAGTCTGTATCACCATAGATAATTGACTTACCAGTATGGTTATAATCTCCTGTAATTACTTCATTTATTTTTGCGGCCATGTGGCGAGCAATTTGTCTCCCAGTAAGTGTGGTTGACTGACCAATACGATTGTCAAAGAACCTACAACCAGGATTGAGAATAGCACCGTACAGGCTGTTAAGATTAATTTTTTTAACCAACTGACGTTTATCCCAATATTCTTCTTCAATTTTATTCTCCGCTTTAATAGCATCTTTTAGTTTGGCCTGCATCTCTTTACGTTCAGCATACCAACGTTTTAATAGTCCAGGAATTATTCCTTCGTGTTCGTGTGTAAAAATTGTACCGTTAGCACTTAACATCCAGGGCTGATTACTTTCGTATATCATTTCATATACTTGCGCTCCTGAAAGTATATCGCTGTCTCCGTTTTTCCAATCAATAACAATTTCATTTGCAATATCTTTGCCCATAACAAGTTCGTATTCATTACTACCAAACTTGCCTTCCCATGATCCGGCAAACGTTTCACCTTTGGCTTGTTTAGTATCAACTTCTGCTTGTGTATAAGTTTGACGTAACTGACCAATGATGGTTTCTGGACCCATGTTTAATGCACGAATTACAGATGGATACAGACTGTTAATGTCCATTGATCCAATCCAGTCGTGTAATCCTTTTTTAGGATATGCAACATAAGCACCGGCGGCCTGATTGTTAGCGTTCTCATCTCGTTGTACACGACTAGGAACAATCATGCCTCTATGATGTGCTTCATTAATAATGGCCTGTTCAGTTACAGCCACTGCACCCATAGTTGTTGCTAACAGTACCGTGTTTTCATGTGCAATAGTGTTGGCAAGATCGATAAATTTTAATTTTTTATCTAGTTTGTTGAGCAGTGCGGTATCTTGTCTATTATATTCGATAAACTTTTTAAAGTCGTTGTTGTATAGTTGATCAAGTGTACCTTCGTATACAGTCTTTGTCTCGCCTACTTCAAGTTCACCGATTGCGTCCAATCGATAGGTGTGACGCTCTTCATATGTGTATTTACGGTACAGCTCGAGACTGTCCAAATGAACACGACCAACCAGATCATAAGTAACAGCCTGTCTTCCATATTTTTCATATTCTCTCTTTTTAGGAAATTGATTCCACAAACAAAGTCTACGAGTATCTTCTTTGCTCAAGGTTTTAATAATTCGATTAACGGTGTAAGGCATATCAAAGCCTTCACTGTTCCAACCACTTAATATGTCTGCATCTTGAATAAGATCAAGAAAAGTATCCAACATATCTGCTTCGTTGTCAAATAAAATTGTGTTTGGAAAATCTTTAACTTGTTCTTGTGCCTGTTCCATTGTAAGCGTCTTGGGAGGCATCGCCAAACATACAAGTGTATCTAGCCATTGTAGGTGAACGGCAATTGCAGTAATTGGCATAAACGCATCATCGGGACTTGCATAGCCACGTTCAGGATCAAAGTCTACTTCAATATCCCAAAATGCTACATTGAGTTTTGGTGCATCTTTTCCTAGATAATTTTCTTCTAGGCAACGAAATACTGGTTTAATGTCGCTTTCGTATAACGACTGGCTACCATGTATACGTATTTCTTTTTGAAATTCTTTGTGAGTCTTACAGCTCACTTTTGATAGGCTTTCGCCAAAGATTGATTTATATTTTCCCTTGTTATCTTTGTAGTAAAAAAGATATCGGGCAGGATAGTCTTGATAAAGTCTACCTTTTTTAGGATCTCTTTCTACGATTTTGACAATGTCATTCTCTCGATCCCATATCGCGTCAACATAACTCATATTTTTCTCCTTGCAATTTAAGGCTTGCAAATACCAACAGGATCATTTGTGGCTGATCAAACCTTATTCTTACGTATTTATTAATCGAATATAACCAATAAGATCAATAGTGACTAACAGTACATAGTTTGCTACCATGCCTGTACTCTTGCGTGTCCAAGCGGCCCAACCAAATATAGCGCATTGTGTAATAAAAATTGGATAAAGCCAAAGAAACAATGGGTCGGTTGCTCCAGCGGCCAGCGCTAAAGAACAACCTAGACTCATCATCCATGCTGTAATTTCTAAAACAAACCGAGTAGGCCATTCTTTATAGTCATCTTTGGCCCATTTATAAATGTTGGTAAAGGTGTTAGTAATTTGATCCATTAGTCTTCGCGGCGATTAGCGTGACCACTAATATCAACAATAGTTTCAAGATCGTCAAACTCTCTCCAAACTTGATCCCATTGATCTTTTTGTGCAATACGAATTGCCTTACGGATTACACTTGGTTTGACTTCTAGTTCTTCAGCTACAGCTTTAATTGTTTCGTTAAGACCTTCTGTAAGGTCTGCAATTTCTTGCATAACTGTAACGCCTTCGGAAATAATTTGTTTAATTTTTGCTTGTTCCGGCGCACCAAATGCTTTGCTCATAATAATCTCTCCTATACTATATAGTATAGTTTCCTTATACTCAATAGTCAATTCTTTTGGAGTAATTATTTTGTGAGGTTGTTTGGTTTCATAGCCTTTATGTTGGCTTCCAATAACGTTTTTAAGCGTAGATCATACCAGTTAGATTCGGCAAGTTCGTGTTCTGGTTTTTTCTTATGTTTAAGATTGCCTTTTTTAGTTTCTTTCTTTTTGTCTTTATGCTCACCGGCACCACTAGTGGTCATATTTTTAGCAACAAAATTTCTTGGCTTTGATGTATATTTCATTGCCCTTACACCTTTTTTGTGTTCGCTAATTTGCGGATCATTTCCTTGGGCTTTTTCACTTTGTATGTAGTCCCAAACGGTAACTAGATAATCTTCAGCTAGGGAAATCTTTTCTTGACACCATTCTGGCAAGTTGTCGTTTTCATCAATAGTACTCATTAGTCCATCTACTGCTCGTTTTAAAGTATGTAGACTACCTTCTGCCATACCTGCTTCGTCGTCGTATTCACCGTTGAAGTCCTCCACCACACCTTGCTCACTGATCTTCTTACAACTACCTTCTTCACCACGCTTCTTACCTGGTACTTTTTTGTGTCCCGGCCAGCACTTATCGTAGATTTTACTATTACCGTGTGCTTCCGCTACACCTTGTTTCTTTTTTTCGTTTAAGTTTTTGTTCATAATATTTCTCACACTACTATGCTGTCTGGTCTGTGTTTACCGTTAGCGGTTGCATTGCCGCCAGTGGACATTCCGCCACTAGTTGCTGATTCTGCAGGATCTTCACCACCTAATACTTTTTTAGCGTTTTCCAAATTTCTTATTTGTGCAGAAATACGATCGTATTCTGATTTTCCTTGACTCCACGTATTGCGAGCACCGTATTGGTAATCATTGTATGCACTCTTTAATGCTGGTTGTAATTTAGCAATTTCGGCATCAATATCTACGCCGGTGTATTTGTCACGGATTGCCTGTTCTCTATCAAACTTTGCTTTTTCTTCTTGAGAAGCTCGAGCTGTGGCATATCGAGCGTTTGCTCTGCTCAAACCTTTTTCTCTATTTGCAATAGTTTTATCAGCGGCAGCAACTTTTTCAGGATCGTTGCGACTAAAATGTTTTTCCATACTTGCAAGCCCTCGACTGAGTTGTGCTTTTTTTGTATAGTCGCCTAATGATACTTCACTTAACAGGTCTGTTATTTTCATTTTGTTTTATTCCATTGTGATACAGGACTTACAGTATTGGTGCCTTTGAGCTCCTTACTTTTCATATCGCCGTGATTCATATCTTCGTAACTAGCACCCGCTGCTTCGTAGGCTGCTTTTAATATGTCAGCTTCTACTTGAGTATACGGGTGAGCAGTCTTTTTCTTCCCAGACCAACTCTTTTGATCAATGTCTAATTTATTTTTTCCGTCACTCATAGCCGCTGCCATTCCTACTCTAAAACTGACATATCCGCTGTCTGCTTTTTCAGAGTCTGCATATCGATGAAGTCCTCGAGTAGATTGTTGCTGACGTTTAGTAATTTTGCCAGTCTTACGTTCGGTAATAAACTCATTAGCTCGCATTTTGAATTCCTTCTATGCTAGAACGTAGCATCCATCCATGCTTACGATGTGCATCCATACGTTCAGCTAAAAAGTTACTAAAACCGTGTTCTTTGTTTTGTTCAGCAACATCATATACAAGTTTTAAAATGTTGATCATTTTTTCATTGTCTTGTAATAGTTCAGCAACCATTTGATCTTTTGTTAGTATATCAGTCTCGTCATTAATTTGACTTAACATATTAAAACGACTATAACTGGCTGGAACAAATGTTCCTAAAGCACGAATTTTTTCTGCATAGTCGTCGATGCTTCCATACACTTCTTCGTAAATTTTACCAAACAGATCGTGGTATTCTAAAAAATCAGATCCTGTAACATTCCAATGGAAGTTATGTGCTTTTAGATAAAAACTAAATTCACTAGCAAACCCTATTTTAGCGGCGTTTTGTAAGTCTTTCATGAGAGATCCAATTCTAATATGTTATTTATTTTCTAGAAGTCTGATTAAGTTTGACATCTTATTCTCAATATCTTCGCTTACTTTAACGCATTTATCACTATCGTTCTCTGTGCCATCGTAACGATAGCCGTCCCAGCAGGCCTTGCCGTCTGCCCCTTTAATTTTTTCGTCAACACTTACTTCACCAACTAGATCTCCTGCTTTAGCATACTTGTCAGTGGCTTTAAGATGACCTGCTGTTCCTAGTGGATTTTGTTTAACCCCTACAAACTGATTCTTTTCTAATTCGTTAAGTTTGGCCGTCCAGTATTTGGATCTTTCTTTAATATTATAAGATTCTGCAGTCTTATCAAAATTTGATCCCTTTTTGTCTTGTTTAGGTTCCCACTTCTCTTTATTTTTTTCTATTTGACTAGGAGTTACTTTTGTTTCTTTGTCTTGAGAAGATTGTTCTGATTTTTCTGCTTGAGAAGTTTTTTCACTTTCTGCTACTCTAGGTTTAATTTCTTTACTACCCGGAACTTCGTGATCACCTACCTTGGCTTTCTTGTAGATTTTTTCGCCTGTACTTGGACTAATATAGTACTCGCCTTTCTTGTCCTGGCCAATGCTTCTTACTTTGTATTTGGCACCGCTGTTACTTTCCGCCACACCTTGCTGAGGTTGTCTAACAAACTTTTCTATAGCTTGTTTTACTCCGTCAGGTGCTCTATCCCATCGTTCTGCTTGTCCGGTGCTATTAAAACTAGGACCTTGTGGTTTTAATGCAGGATTAACATAGCTTACTTTAACATCAGTAAACGGCGCTGGACTTTGACCGTCTGTGCCTGGTCTATAATCAACCTGGACCATCTTGCCGTTACTTAAAATATAATAATCAGTGCTTGGTTCAAATAGTTCAGATACAGATTGTTCTTCAGTTGATCTTCTATATACTTGTTGTACTGTATTGCCACCGTTGCCTCTTTCTATTTTTTCAGGCTTGCTGGGTTTGTCTTTTTCAAAATACCTACGCATTTCTTCAGGACTTGTTGTAGATTTTTTTGCAACATGGTGTTTGGGCATTGTTAAAAATCCCATTATACTTTCGTTTTCTTCCGCCGCACCTTGCTCTTTATTCTTTTCAGCAGCCTGTTTCTTTTCCCAGTCTGTACGAGCCTGCGACATTACTTCTTCACCGCGTTTGCGACTTGCGGTAGACTTTTCTTGTTGGCGTTGAAAAGCTCGCTGTAGTTTAACTGCCGCACTCATACGAGTGTTTTCATCAATTTTAGGTCTTATTAATGCATTAAACAATCTTTCAGCTATAGGAGCAGGTTGTTGTTGAGTCTGTTGTTGTATTCCCATACCTTTCCTTGTTATATCCATTAAATGTTCAATCCAGTCTCCGCCTAATTTTTTAACATCAAATGCATTTGACCATACAGCCAATGCTTTCTCCGGTGGATCATTTTTTAAACTATTACGTAACAGTGTTCCACTAAACCCAGACTCTCGAGGAGTAACTCCTAAACTTGCCTTAACGTGTTCATACCCTTGGAATTTGTTAACAGCCTTCATTAGTGCTTGCGGCATACTTAATCCTTTACGATCTTCGCCTACCATAATAACAATATTGTCATAACGTGGAGGTTTACCCGGCAAAGGATTAATTAATTCGTGTTTGATCTTTTGTATTAATTGTCCGCCTTGTTGTACTGTGCTGATGTTATCAGCGTATTCTGGATACAGTTTATGCCATGTTTGTACTTTAACTGCTGGAGGAATAGGATCATCTTTACCTTCTGCATTACCTATAAACAAATAAGGATCGCCACCTAATTCTTTAGCTTTATTAATTGTGTATTGAAATAAGTCTTGATGACCTTTATGTCCAATAAAGGATCCTACTGCTACTACGGCGGTCTTTGCTTCGCCTCTTGGACGTTCTGCTCTTGCCGATGCTTGAGCAGCCTGTTTACCGGCAATAACGGCACGTTGTTCTGCACTGGTAATTTTTACAGGACCTAGTCTTGTGTTAAGTACAATACCTTCGTAGTCTTTGCCCAACATATCTTTGCCCACAATGTTAGGATCTTCTGCAATAGCTTTTTCTAATGCAAGTTTAACTGGTTGTAATTGTGCTTCAACATTCTTTTTAAGTTCTAAACTAGCACGGTCTCTCTTACCCATAGTATCTGATACAATGCTTTTTAGTTCTTCAATGTTTTCTAACGGTGGAACAATTGCTGTAACATCTAGTGCTTCATTTTGTGTTAGGCTATTGTCAATAAACATAACACTACCTTGTTGTCCAAGACCAGTTAATTCTTTTACAACTTCTTGTGAATTTTCAACAGGCTCTCCTGTACTTGCAGTTACAACTTGGAATGGCACAAGTGCAAGTTGTACACCTTTTGGAAGTTTGTCATACTGAATACCAACAAACTTTAATTTACCTTCTTCAGTTTCCGTAGCAAATGGCAAGAATAAAACTTCACAACTTACTTGTTTGTCCATTAAAAAATCTGGACCTAATTTGCTATCTACTAGTTTAACAGCATTCATCATTTCTACAAACAGGTCATCAAATAATTTAGCACGACCTAATATTTCTGGATCTTGTGTGCCTTTTTCTTGATGGTACTTTAGAAAACCTGGAGCATATCTCGGCTCAGTGCGACTAGTGCCCATAAAAGGTTTACCGTCTGCGTTCTTACCAAAGCGTCCGCCAAAGCCATCTACCTTAACATTTAACGGCATATTTTCTAATTTGAAATTTCCGTTGCCGTCGTGTATCTCATCTAACAAATCTAAAAAGTCTACAGCCTTAAGATCTTTAAGATGGGGCATTCCTTTGCGTAATTGAGCTTTAACTTCTGCTTCGTTAAGCCCTTCGTGTTTAGCTTTGCCTGCTTTCATGTTAGCTAACCAGTGTGCTAGTTGTCCTTTGCGGCCACCTTGTTTAGCAGTCTTACGTAGACTACTTACACTAGCTTTGGTATTGATACCGTGTCGCTTGCTGTCGCCTTTATCTTGCGGATTACGGCCATCTGCAAAATTTTCTGCAACTGGTTGTCTTGTTGCCACTTTGTTTGTAAAGGCCGCTTCGTAATCTGCTGCCATTTTAACTGCTTGGGCTCTTAATGATTTAGCATTAGGCAGTTTAATATTTTCTAACATATAATCAATTGCGGCAAATTTTATATCTCTATCTCTTGCCGGATCATCTTTAGTAATCATTTGACTACCTTGTTCAAAACATATCGATAAGAATCGACTTACAATCTCTTCTTTCTCATCATCTGGCAAATATTTTGCAATTAGGGCCACTGTTCCGACAAAACTATTTTTTAATTCTTGATCATTACCTTTTGGTTTTCTTCCAAAAAACAATTCAAATTGTTGTGCCAAATTTTGTACATATTGTCTTGCATTAGGCTCCAATAATTGCATTACTGGAACGCCGTTTTTCTCCATAGGCTCGCCAGTGTTAGGATCATTATAAGGTACATATTTTCTACTTAATCCGCCACCACCTGGCCCGCTTACTGCAAAACTAAAATCAGAATCAGTAACAGGTTCATCACTAATTTTTGTACCTTTCTTCAATACTCTAGCAACATATTTTGTGCTAGTCCTTGCGTAAGGTAATGCACGGTCTATATATTTGTGAAATACACCTTTGATATTTGCTGATAAATCTTCCCATGCAGAACTATGACTGTATGACTGCCATTCAGTAGGAAGTCCTTCTTCGTCGTGTGCTCCGTATTCAAAATCTATTTGTATTTTTACTGGAAGTTCTTTTAATTTAATTTCCCATAAACTACTGTACTGGCTATTTCCAGGGCTAAATCCTAGAAACACAGCATCTCCTACTTTCTTTCCAACTAGTGACTGTAAAAATTGTTTAATAGTTTCGGCATGTTTATCGGGTGCCTGCGTGTCAATATCACCTACTTTAGGTTTAACACGAACAAAGTCTTCATCGGATATTTTTTTATCAAGGAATAATAGTGTACTACCGCTTAAAAACTTTTTTGCTTCAACTGATTTAGGATACCAGAGAGGTTCTTTATATTGATTTGAAAATGTGGTATTAATATCTGCTAATAGTTTTTCAACTACATCTTGCACATAATTTCTATTATGTACCTGTAAATCAAGTTCTTGGGCTTGATGGGTTCCTGGAACTCCTTGCCAACCTGGAATCTCTTTACCTTGTGCATTATGACTAGATAAATTTCCGCCTTCTAAAATAGGACTTCTTTTTACACTGATAATATCGAACAAATTCATTTTGAATAGTCTCCAACATGATATTCATCATTAGTTAACTCATCTATAAATTGATCAGCTAACCATTTACATAGGTCTTCTCGTGTTTTTTGGTCAAATAACTCTTTGGGGTTGCTGTTAAGTTTCATTTTTTTATGGTATAAAGTGCAACCTTTATTAACCATAGGAAGCCAAGATTTTGCAAATCTATTTCTATCAAAATTAGGGTCTGAAATTTTATTTTTTATCTTACTTACAAAAGGTAATACAAACTCTTTGTGTAATAGATCGTGATCTAGAATATACCAAAAAACTTCATCCGCAGTTTTTTGCTTCTCTTCTTGACTTTGCTTTTTAAAAGTCTTAAATTCTTTTCCTGTCTTGTCAACAGGAACACTAAAAAATTCGTATAATTTCATATCACAAAGTCTCGTAAAGGGGCATACTGGGCCATAAAATACTCCGTATGGAATATTTATGCAGTTTTAACCAATTAGAAATTTAGTGGATATAGTTAATGGTTTGTATATAACCAGGATCTGGAACAGATTCCCTAACCATTACTGCCCGAACCCAAACAAAATTACCAGTAAAATTGATATAATTTGTAGTGGTTGTAATAACCACATTAGTTGTAGTATTATAACTTTGCGTAGTGTTGTTAACGTCAAACCAATCAGCTTCTGTTGGTTCAGTGGACAATGTTGCTTGCATTTTAACAGTACCTTTAAAATAAGGTGATACTGTATAGGTTACAGTATGTAACCCTGTATTCGAACCATAATATCCTTCACCTGCTAGCTTTTCAGTACGAAATGTGTTATTTCCTGAAAGAGATACAGCATTAAATGGAACAGACACACTAGTAGTTGCAGGACCACGCCCGTAACTTCCAACGTAACCGTTCCCGACACTACCTATGAATCCGTAAGCAGTTCCTGCTAACTGAAATGAAAATTGTTGACTTAAACTTGGCATTCTGTATTTATGCTGGTTCTCACAATAAATTCTTCTACTCTTTGCACATGGTTTCCCAGATATAATCCTACCATAGATAGCATCTTTTGATCAGACACATAAAAAAACGGAGACTGTACATAATGTCTAGCCCCAGTAAGCCATTTTTTTGTAGTTATTGATATGTTAAATTTAAGAGGAAATTTTTGCATCCATTCGTAAAATTTCTCTCTTGTTGATAATTGCATGTTTTGTTTAATATATACTCTATACCTGTACATACCATCTTTAGGTAGTGCATTGCACAGTATTTTTTTGTGGCCGTTTTCTAACAAAAATTCGCATTCATTATCAGACGCAGGTTCTGTTAAATGAACTACCCACTCTTTCATAATTTCAACAATTTTATATGTGTCTTCTCTATTTTCAGCAAATATACTAACGCTTTTTCCTTCAGCTCTAGTAAGCACATTGTTAAAATCTATTTGTTTGTAACAGTTAACAAAATGTTGCACCTCAGATTTTTCAGAACCTCTAAATGCCCATTTATCAAATTCGTTACCGTTAATCCATGCCTGAGTTCGTAAAATACCCAGCCTACATATGTTGGCTGAGTTATGATACGTTAAATTAATTTTAAAAGGATATTTCTTGTAAAATAATTTATGAGTTATCGATTTCTGCATTAGATTTTTCTTTAACACTTAATACTTCAAGGAAATTAAGTTTTAATTGATCGTCTTCGATTCCAATTTCTACTACTCCCCCTGCAGTTAGCTTACCAAATAGTATTTCGCGGCTTAACGGTTTCTTAATGAATTCGTCAATGGTACGTTGCAATGGTCGAGCTCCCATCCGGCTGTCAAAGCCTTTAGTAATAAGAAATTCTACGGCATCTGTAGTTAATTTTGCGTGTACATTCTTATCTTTAAGTAATACATTGAGCTCGTCAATAAACTTCTTAACAATCTTAATCATAGTCAGATTATCAAGTTTACCAAATTTAATAATTCCATCTAACCGATTACGGAACTCAGGAGCAAAGAAACTATTAACTGCATCCTTTGGATCACCGTCTCGTTCAAGACTACCAAATCCTACACTATTCTTTTCAGCATCGGCCGCACCTAGATTCGAAGTCATAACAATAATAGCGTTTCTTCCATCGGCTTTTTTACCATTAGATCCAGTAACAAACCCGTTATCCATAAGTTGTAACAATACTGTCAACACATCGGGGTGTGCTTTTTCAACTTCATCTAATAACAAAATACAATTAGGGTGTTCTTGTAGTTTAGTAATTAGCTGGCCGGCATTGTCCTCAAATCCCACATATCCCGGAGGTGCTCCAATAAATTTAGCCACAGAATGTTTTTCTTGAAATTCACTCATATCAAATCGTACAAGCTGAACACTCATATTACTGGCTAGTTGTTTAGCAACTTCAGTCTTACCAACACCAGTTGGACCAACAAATAAGAAACTACCAACTGGTTTGTTTAATGTTTTGAGTCCTGCTTGTGCAATAAAAATCTTATCTAGCAAAATATCGATTGCAGACTCTTGACCGTATACCTTACTCTTAAGATTTTTATCTAGGTCGCGCAAGTTTTGATTTTCTTTAGATGCAATTTGATCTAACGGCAATCCTGTAAGTTTGCTTACTTCAAATACAATTTCGTCGTGGTCAACAACTCCGGATTCTTCGTCTCGAACTTTAAATCGAGCACTTGCACAATCAATTAAATCAATTGCCTTATCCGGTAATTTTTTATCACTCATATATTTGGTGCTGTACTTAACAGCATCTATTACTGCTTGTTTAGTAATTTTAACACCATGGTGTTTTTCATAATATTTTTTAAGTCCCATAAGGATCTTAATAGCTACTGCTTCACTAGGCTCGTCAATAGTAACACGTTGGAATCGACGCATTAGAGCACGATCCTTTTCAAAGTGTTTACGGAACTCTTCCCATGTAGTTGAAGCAATAACTTTAATGGTACCTTTACTGAGGGCCGGTTTAAGCATATTACTCATGTCATTGGTGTTACCGCTTACGCTGCCGGCACCGCTCATCATATGAGCTTCGTCAATAAACAATATACAATTCTTTTTCTTTTCAAGGGCGTTGATGACCATCTTAAGACGCTCTTCAAAATCACCGCGGTATTTGCTACCTGCCAACATAGCACTAATATCTAACGAATAGACTGTATGGCCTTGAATAAATTTAGGCACGGTGCCTTCTTCAATTCTTCGGGCTAATCCTTCTGCAATAGCAGTTTTACCTACTCCCGGATCCCCGATTAACATAACATTTGATTTAGTACGTCTTGCTAATACCAATGTTAATTCTTCAATTTCTTTTTCTCGACCAATTACAGGGTCAATTTTCTTTGCTTTTACTTTAGCCGTTAGACTTGTGCAATATTGTACAATAATTTTTTCTAGATGACGATTACTTACTTCTTCTGCATCAGCGTCGTCAATTAACCCGCTTTCTTTATTAACGAATTCAATAAACTTATCTTTTTCAATTTTTGCTTTACGCATAAAATATAATGCGTGACTTTTCTTTTCGCTGAACAAACTAACAAAACAATCTACTGGTTCGATTTTATTACGGCCACTAAACAACACTTGCGTAAATGCTCGATTAAGCATTCTTTCTAATGCGTGAGTCTTTTTAGGTTTTGTTTCGGTGTCGGTTGTAATAATGCTCTGTAAATCGTTAGAAATAAAATTTAGCAGTTCTTTTTGTAATGGTACTACATTGGCACCGTAACTAACCAACAGTTCTTTAAATTTTTCATTCTTAACTAAACTGTATAAGAAGTGTTCTAATGTAAGAAACTCGTGATTATATCCGGCTGCTACTTCAACAGCTTTTTCAAAAATTTCAGCTAAATTTTTATCTGGTTCTAGCATTATTGGTCCTTTTCTTTGCTTTTTTTAGAGAAAGTGCCCATTTAAGTGGACTTGTTCTATCTTGATAAACTATACCTTCTAGATGGTCATATTCGTGCAAGAAAGCTCTACAGGCAAATCCGTCTATTTCAGACTGCTGCCACTCACCGTCACTATTCTGCCATCTAGCTGTAATTTTACTAGGTCTTTTAACTTTTGTAAAGACTCCTGGAAAACTTAAACAGCCTTCTTCACCGTCGTCACTACCGTCTGCATCTTCAATAATTGGATTGAAAATAGCAGTAGCATGTTCGCCTTGTCCGATGACAAACAATCTAGTACGAATGCCGACTTGATTGGCCGCAAGGCCTACTCCGTTATTAGCAATCATTACTTCAATTAGTTCTTTTTCAAGTTGTTTTGGATTTTCAATAGGATCATTGAAATCAAAATCTGGCATTTTCTCTCTTAAAATAGGGTCAGGAAATTTAACTAGTTTTAACATATTATTTTTTAAGGTAAATGAAATTGATTTAAAAGCGTTCTTTGCTTTTGTGTAATATTTGTAGGAACTACTATCTTAATTGGCATCAACAATCGACCTTTTAATCTAGAGTCGTTCATATTTGGCATTCCGTAGCCTTGTGCGCTCAATACTTGATCGTGTTGAATTCCTGGTTCAACTTTAACTTCTAAAGTTTTTCCGTCTATTGTTAACACATCCATCTTACATCCTAGCATTGCCTCTATGCAAGATACTTCGATTATTTTAACAAGGTCGTCGCCTTGTCTTGAAAACTCTGGATGCGGAATAATGTGTACCGTAAGATGAATGTCTCCCCTAGGCAAGTGAGGAAATTCGTTGTCCCCTAACCCTGCTAGTCGTAATGTAGTTCCTGCATTAATTCCGGGAGGAATTTTTACATTAATAGTTTGTTTAGCACCACTTGGTAATTGAAGATCTGCAATAAGTTCTTTTCCTTGAAATGCTTCAAGCAAGGTAATTTGAGTAGTAAGATTTATTGTTCTATTTCTAACAGGTTGTCTTTGTCCAAAAATATTAAATGGATCTACAGGCCCTTGCCCTCCAAAGAAGTGTTGAAACACTTCATGAAAGTTGTCGCTACGAAAATCAAAATTAGGCATTTGCTGACCGTGTCCTCCTGCATTCCACCAGGGACTGCCGGGTTGTGGATTGTCATATGCACCCTTGCGTTCAGGATCACCGAGGATACTGTATGCTATTTGAATTTTTTTAAATTGTTCTTCGTCACCACCTTTATCAGGATGGTGCTGATTAGCTAATTTTCTATAAGCAGTTTTTATGTCTGCCTCTGTTGCGTTTCTTTCAACGCCCAGTGTTTGATAATAATCTTCCATAGTTGTTGTTATATAGCCTCCGCCATATATTTAATAGATCAAATTATAACCTATTATAATTTTATTCCAATAAAAAAGGCATAGTACATAGTACTATACCTTTTTGGAATTGTCAAGTCTATTTTATTTCTTTTCTGGAACTTTTGTTCCTTCTAATTTTTTATGGACTTTTATAGTTTTACAAACTTGAACAGGCTTTCCATCTTTGCCTTTTACTACGGCACCTTTGGAATCCTTTTTGTCTTCACAGACTTGTTTTTCCTCTCCACCTGCGTAAGCAGTCGATGCTATTGATAAACATAGTCCTGCTACAAATATATATTTTTTCATTTCATTTTCCTTATTTTTTTGAAGCAAATTTTTCACTTGCTGTAAATCCTAACCCAGCGATTACAATGTACATCATAGCATCAAATAGGTGAGGATCTGCTTTGAATCCCATAACTTGATCTAGCATGAAAGAAACGCCACACAATATAAATGCTAGAACCGTAATTACTCGTTTACTACTAACACTTCCGTTGTCTCCGTCTGATAACATGCTAGACATCCAACTCATTTTATAACTCCGGTTGTGGGAAATCTGGTACGGCTTTTTTACCACCAAATCCTGTAGTAACAGGAGCAGTTCCAAAGTCGCTTGTTACCGGTGCGCTGAATGCACTTGTTGTCGGTGCGCTAAATGCACTTGCGGTATTTGTATTTCCACCAAAAGATGCACTGCCAAATCCGCTCGATGATGGAGATGGAGTTGTTGGAGCAGTAGGTGTTGGTGGTTTGTCCCATCCTTTATTTGCTGCCTTTAGTGCTTCTTTTTGTGCTTCTGGATTATTGCCTGCTAACATAATGCCAGACAATGTGCCTGTTAGGAATGTTGCAATAGGAACAATAAGTTCAAAGAACTTTTGATCAATTGGACTAATAGCGTTCAAAGGTTGTGTTACAAAAATTAAAGAATAAAGCACAACAAATACAATACCAAACAGTGTCAATGATAGACAGATGCCAATAAAGAATTTGAGTCGAGCCATTAATTGCTCTTCGGTATACATAATATCTGGTTGGTTATTTTCCACAGTTTGCTCCTTGTGTTGGTTGTGCCGCACACGCAGGCGCTGGCGCAAATGATTGAGTAGGCGTTTTAGTTGGTTCATCTTTAGGTGGTCCTAATCTTGGGTCGCGTTGACCTTTAAAAATATGTTCAGGACATTCTCTCCGAACATCACATATAGGCATTTTGCACATATCCTTATCCCAATTTGCAGGATCCTGACATGGATAGCGGAATCTATCACCGCTGAATATTGCCAAGGTTAATGGCAATAGTAATAATAGCCCGAGCCATTTTACTAATTTTAAATCGTTATGGCTTGACATTTATACTCCTAACACATGCAATGCATGATTATAATGTTTGATACGATCTTCAAGGCCAATAGTACCGCCATTGATACGTTTGGTTAGTGTAAGGATGTCGCCTTTGTCTGCCCATTGATTTAAGTTGTTAGCTTCCCAGAACCAGCAAGCTGATTGAGCGCAACCTTCGAATGTTTTTAGATATTCAGAAACTTCTTCTGGAGTTATTTCTAAACTTTGTGCAAATCGTGTATAGTTGTCCTTACCAGTTAACTGAATAAGCCCACGCCCGCAGTATTTGAAACCGTCACCGGATGACTCCGGGCCGTTGCCCATACGATTAGCATAGATACGGTTGGCAATTGCTTCTTGTTTGTTTGGAAGCGATGCGTATTTTTCTGCAATCGAATCGTCCGGAAAGTACTTACCGAACAACTTTCTTAATGTTGCCGGTTTGTAATTTAAGTTTTCTTTAATTGCTTTAAACCCACCCGATTCATGAGCACATTGAGCAATAAATGCTGCCACACGTTGCGGTGTATTAATATCATAATCGGGGAGTAGTTGTTCGAGTGCCTCATACCAGTGATTGATATAAGGGTTGCCTGGAACCATCTCTTTAAGTTGGTCAAGCGTTAAAATGCAATTTGACATGCGTATCTCCTTGTACGCCAATATTTAACTACCAATATTTTCTTATAAAGTTGGTACTTAATTTATTTTACACTTTCAAAGATACGTTTCTGTGTTTCGTACCATTCGTTCCATGTGTCAACTTTTACAGCACACTCGTAATAGGTGCCGTAGTTTTTTGTAACTGTGTTGATAAATTCGCTTATCTTAACATCTTCTTTAACTGTTTCTAATTGAGGACATGCAGGAGTTGCTTTAGGACGCTCTGGAAATTTTGCAGTTACGGGCACAGTTGTAGAACAGCCTGTTACACAAAATGCTAATGCAATGATATATGCTCTCATTTAATTGCCTCATTAAGTGCCGCGGCGTTGTGAGATTTAATTACAGGCTCGGGTATTTCACATTCTCCACCTGGCATGAATTTAGTATCATATTTTACAACTTCTCGATCTATATATTGTTTTACAACTAATCCTTTTTCTCGGATTATTCTAACTTTTTCAGCACCTTTGTTATCTATAACAACATTAGCTTCTTTAGACTGCTGTTCGGCAATTGCCACTTTGGCTTCCATTTCACGTACACGTTCACGCCATTGCATCTCTGTGCTATAGCCGCCTTTAAAATAAACTCCGGCAACTAATAAAACAGCACTTATAATTTGTGCAATAGTTACATATTGAGATAAGAACGGAAACGCTCTTAAAATTTTATTAACAACAAAGAAAGTTAAAAATGATCCAATTATGCCTGTTACAAGAATAGCGTGTACAATAAATTGTATAAAACTATCTGGTAAAAAATGCAATAACCACATTACCATCTATCCTTTGAAATAATCATTGCTTTATCGTTATTTCTTATAAGGAAATGATTATTAATTTTATGAATTTCGTAAGGACCTAGGTATTTTTCAAGATAAAGAGTTTGACTCTGGCTTACTTCGTCTAATTGTATACCGCCTTGTAACTCTTCTTTTATATCAGCATACTTTCCAATTGATACAAATTTTAAATCAAGAGATTCTGCATACGGTTTGTTAATTCTTAAATTGTTTTCTTGGTCAATAGTTATAGCATCTAATGCACCGTGATCAAAAAATTCAGTTACTGCACCTTGTTTAAGTGATAACATTTTTTGTTCATACAAACTATCATCTAGTGGCACAGTTGCTGTCAATGTTTCTTCGGATAACGAATAAAGATTTTCGTCTTTAAAATATCTGAAATTCCATTCATTGTGGTCACATAATTTTCCTATGCCCTCGGCCATTGCTACAATTTGCTTGGGAACATTTTCGTTTCTTTCTAATTCAATAAAAACACTATAACGGCCATCACGTTCTTCGCCGGCACTCATGTCAGCATCAAGTACATATTGATAACCTTTTTCAATAAACTCCATAAGGTCCATTGCGGCCATTTTTTCTTGAACTTTAAATGCAACTACTACAACGTCTTTATCTTCACCCATTTTACTCTTGTATTGATCAAGACTAAAGATAGGAGATACTAGATCTTTGAGATCATTTGCACGTAACCCTTCAAATAATTTAGGCTGTTTGTGGCGGGGCTTCGGCTGCTGGTTCAGTTGGTTGTTCATCTGGTATGTTCTCCTGTGCCGCAGATTTTTCATTTACTTGGGCACTATCATATCTCATTAAGTCGGCATTTGCCGCATTTTCTTTTTCTATATATCCTTGATATATATCTTGCATTAATTTTTTTGGCATAGTAATGGTTAATATCCACACAGGGTGTGCATCAATTTTACCTTTTTTAGTGCCGGGACGAAAATCGCCTGGTTTGTATATTTTTCTTGGTACTAGTACGTGATCTTTTTTATAACCTACCTTACATCCGTAGTCCACAAGCCTTGCACCTCCGTCGGGGTCGGGCATATTTTCATACGGCCACATAAATTTACAGGTAACTGCATACCTGCCAACTTCTGGTCCTGTAACTAACTCTCCGTCAATCCAGTTGTCGAAAACGTAGATGTCGAGTTCATCAATTACACGTTCAAAGTCTTTGAGTACTTTAAACGCACTGTCGTTGGCAGTAAGAGTTTCAAGATTTTTAATAACGTCAATAATGTCGTGCATAGATAGTCTCTTAATGCTATATTTATGTTTTAATACACTGATACAAAAACTCCCTATTTCAAAGCCTTTTTTAATTTTGGATGTAAATATCTATGCAGGTCGTTCTAAATAGGGGGTATAAATTGCCTAGAGCACGACGAAACGAACGTGAACAACGTAAAGAACAACGCGAACCGCGTTTACAATCCAGCGCAAACTTGATTGAAATTAAACAATTTCAAAAGAGAAAGCCGCAAGTCCAAATAGTTCCACGGAATCTTGCACAAGAGACCTATCTTGAACTGTTGAAAAATCCCAGAAAATATATTGTATTTGCTATCGGTCCGGCAGGAACTGGTAAAACAATGCTGGGTGTACAGATGGCCATTAAACTATATAAAGAGGGGGTGATTAGTAAAATTATTATCACAAGGCCAGCTGTGAGTGTCGATGAAGACCACGGGTTTTTACCAGGCACATTGAATCAAAAAATGGAGCCATGGACAAGACCTATTATAGATGTATTTGAAGAATACTATCATCCAAAAGAAATTGCAGAAATGCTAGAAGACGGAGTGATTGAAATAAGTCCGCTTGCTTATATGCGTGGACGCACTTTCAAAAATGCGTTTGTTATTGCAGACGAAATGCAAAACGCCACACCCTCACAGATGAAGATGTTATTAACCAGACTAGGCGATGGGTCTAGAATGGTTGTTACTGGCGACTTAAACCAGGCTGACCGTCCACGTGAAAACGGTTTGCTAGAATTTTGCTCATTATACGGCCAAGGAGGTGATTATCGTATGATAGCTATGGCAGAGTTTGAGGCCAAGGATGTTGAACGCCATCCTGTTGTTAAGGAAATTTTATCAATCTACAAGGAGTTAGAATAAAGTAATCACCTAATAAATTCCAAAAGAAAACCGCGTAACAATAATCGACCTGCATTAGAAATTGTTACGCGGTTTTGTTATATGTTACAAACATAGAATCGTTTCCAATAGTGTGGGTTTCTTTAATAGTTAAACGATCCATTATATAATTGGAAAATTGCATTAACTCAGGGTTAAGCTCTTCCATCCATCGTTCGCTAGATAACATCTGCATACCTGTGCCGTGGAGGTCAATAGTTAACAATTCTAATTCAAATCCGTCATCTCGTTTAACTATTTCAATTGTCCAAGGTAATTGCATAGGTCTAACAAAGTATGGTTCAACTTCTTTTGTACGCCTCAAAGTTATTAACCTATTAGTAAGGCTAAATTTTTCAAATTCTAAAAGAGATCCAAATCGTGAAGTTACTATAGTGCTATCTATAATATCCCCAGGTTTAACAAATTTTTTATAAATTTTAATTTTATCCTGCAAGCCTAGATAAGTTACAAGGTCCTGAGCATAAGTAATTTGAGGCTCTCTTCCATCGTATAAAGTTGCAGTTTTAACTTTGTTTATATAAACTAGGTAAATTCCTAGTAGACCGCATCCGCACCCTAGGTCAATAATATGGTCGTCTGTAATTTTTGAGGCAATCTGATCGTAGGCCCATTTATGTTGTTTCTCCCAATACTCTTTTTCTATAGGACCAAGCGTAGTAGGGATTTGATTTAAATGCTCAAAAAAATCTGTCATTGTAGTCTTGCAAGTTTAACTAGTGTTGCTGACAAGTTAATTTCCGGATCCGAAATAATAGAATGATCAACTAATCCCTGCTTAATAATAAGCAATGCTGTATCTTTAGTCTCCTCATCTTTGCCAAACAAATCAATGTTATCGTACATCCAACGGAACACTCCGTCAATTTCTTCTGGCCTTGCACTGGCACATACAAGTTTACGGGCTTCTAGAATTTTGCCCTTCTTGAACAAGTCCACCATTGCAATTTTATAGTCGGCTTGCCCAGCATCACTGCTATTGGCACCGATTAATTGTCCGTCTTGTATATTCTGTTGGACAAAGTTAATACATTTACGCAAGTCTGGATAGACTGTTTTAACATAGGTATCTAGTGTGTCAAGGTCAAATTCAATATTTTCTTCAACTAGAATAGTTGCAACCCTTGCAGTAAATTCTGTTTGGTCGATGTTGGTAAAATGCATACTTTGGCAACGACTTTGAATTGCATTTGCAATCTTGTTAAGATGATTGCAGGTAAGAATAAATCGAGCAGTAGTTGAATATTCTTCCATAACACCTCGTAACGCCGCCTGGGCTTCGTGTGTAAGGTAATCCGCTTCATCTAGTAGTACAACTTTAAACGGTCCAAACGGAATCATTTGTACAAAGTTAGTGATTCGTTCTTGAACCTCTTTAATGCCACGTTCTCGTGATGCGTTCATTTCTAGGACATCGTATTCTTCGATGCCTATCTCACTAATTAACATCTTTGCCAGAGTAGTTTTACCAATACCCGGACTGCCACTTAATAACAAATGTGGTATTGACTTATCCTTGATCCAGGTAGTGATTTGTTTTTTCTGATTATTATCTCGAAATACATAACCGTCTACTGTTTTAGGTCTATATTTTTCTACCCATAGTTCCTTCATTTAAAATCCTTGATATTCTTTAAGGCCAAACTTATTTCTTACCAGTTCGACAGTTGTTTTAATTGTACATTGAACAGTTCCTAGATCGTGTGTGGTGTATGCACAATGAATGGGAGTGTCCTCTATTACTGCAACACATTCTTGAAGGGTGTTGTATAGTAAATTTTCTACATCACCTGAACTTAACCATTTTCCACTAACGTCGGCTTTTGCCTCCTTAACAATTTTTTTAATTGCTTCGGATGTCATTTTAGAAATTCCATTGTTATAATTTTATCAATTTCACGACCAAATTCTTGATCATTAGTTATAATATATAGATTTTCAAAATGCCTGTCTTTTTGACTATCGTATCTACGAGTTTGAACGACTCTTCCTCCACTAGCATTATGCACTTCAAATTTTAAAGATCGATCTCTTGATAGCTGAATACTATCTTCGTCTATACGAATGTCGTTGTTAGCCTGTTCGGGGCGGTCGTCGAATAACCAATCTTTAAATTTTTGTTTTAGTGATCTTTTCATAAGTCGTTTTTCCAATCGTGCTACGTTCCTTGCGCTAGACATCTTTGCGGTTGCGTACACTTGTCCATAGTTGCTCATTTCTTTTTCCCTTCTGCTTCTGCTACACGCTTACGCAAACTTGAGCTACTAAAGGAATGATCTCGGCCATTGTAAACAATTTCAATTCCTCGGCTATTACAGATCTGTTTACCTGTAAACTCTTTGTCTGCGTATTCTACACCTAATATTCTAACATCTACAGGTAGGATAAGCAAGAGGTCCTCTAGATCTTTTTCTGTTTGATAAACAACCACTTCATCCACATTACGATTTGTGCTTACTTGTATTTGTCTTTCTACAATACTTTGGATTGGTGGATTTTTACTGTCTGGACGATCAATAGTTGGATCTGTCTGTAGGGCGGCAATAAGATAGTCGCAATGATTTTTTGCTTCAGATAACATTGCAACATGGCCTGCATGAAACAGATCAAATGTTGAAAATGTAATACCTACTTTTTTACCTGACTCTTTTAGTTCTTTTATTTTGTTGAATATCATACCAATTCCTCAACAATGCCTAAAATTTCTGCCATAATAAAACAGACACCTGCCATTAACAAGTTACCTGTAATTAAACAGCCACCCGCTACAATACGAATGGCACTTTTAGCAAGGCTGACATAAAAATGTCCCTTACTTGGATCTTTTGGTTGAACTTCAATTTCCACGTTTAAATAATCCTTTAATAGTTTGTACTAGATTATAAAATCTAAAATGATAATCTGTTAGCATAGGAGTGTGCATTGGGCATCGACCCTGTTTATAGTCACAATCAATACTGTATTCTTTTTTACATATGTTACAATTCATCTTTTAAAACCTCTTCTATTTCAAATTCGCCTTTTTCGAAATAATGCACGTGATATTCTTTTTGATTAATTTTATAAACTTCTGTTATAACATGTTGATTATTAGAAAATTCATCCGGCGTATCTTGTAATAATAACATTAACCAGACATTCTTTTTTTCTTGCCCTTCTAGCACACGTCTAGGGTTTCCTGTTATTCTACGAATAAAGGCCTTTGCTTCTTCAGGGGTTAGATTTAAGATATTCGAAGACTTTGGTTTTTTCATATTCTCGTATCCATTCCTCTTCACCTGCATAATTGGGGCAACGTCTTAATGCATCTTCTAGTATCCATTTAATTCTATAAAGATCTTGTTTATAACCCCATCCAACAAACCCGTCGTTATAAGGAGACCTACATTCATAGGCTGCGGCATTTATTTGCGCGGCAACAGATGATACATCAATTTGTTTCTTGTGGCCCACGTTTTCTTCCTACTCTTATTACTTTGATAAATCCTTCTTCAGTAGTAGGCATTTCGTAACTATCTATCATCTGTTGAATAACATTATCTGGAATTACTTTGCCTGGACGACTGTTTAATCTACGAGTCAGTTCTTCTTTACCGGGAATAGGAAATACTACGGCAATCATTTCGTAACCAGGTAACATATTAAATTTTTTAATTCTACTTGCTACGGTAGTACTAGTTTGATCCCAAATGATGTCATGATTATGTTCACGAGCTCTCACAACTTGTTGTACCATTAGATTAACTGCTTCGGGCATATAATCTTCAAACACATCACTATACGTCTTACCTTGTGCCCTGGCATAATCTTCTACAAACGCATCAGTAGAAACTACAGTTAACCCCAACGCCCACGTTTGATTCTTAATCCATGTAGATTTACCACTGCCGGGTATACCAACAAGAATATAGGCTTTTGGCATTATAGATCGCCGTCTTTTCTGTTTTCAGAGTAAAACGCATCGAAACTTCCGCCAGGGTATCGTGCTTCAAGTTTTTTAACGTTTTCAGCAATAACATCATTGGGGTCTAGGTTCAATGCTCGACAAGCATTAATCCAATACCACATAATGTCGCCGAGCTCGCGTTTCATATGGAATCGAGCTTCTTCATTAAACGGTTTTCCTTGAAAGAAAATCTTTTTAGGTATTTCTGCAAACTCACCTGCTTCTGCCGCAAGACCTACTACCGAGGTTAACAACAAACTAGGATTCATTGCAGGATTAGTTTGATGGCGCAATGCGTCTATGATGCGTTCGAGATGATCATAGTTATTAGATTCTTTGCTAGTTACAGCATCAACAAAAACAGAATATTTTTTTAAGTCAATTGGTTGCATTTGGAACATTTATATTAAGGGCACCAACAACTACACGTAATGCATCGTCCGGTGGTTCATCACTAACACATAGTATAGCATTATTGTCAGCTAGACGTATATCAATTTTTTCGCCATTTTCTTTTTCGTATTCGTGACCCCGACTCCAACGACCGTGCTCTAAAAGAACCCACTGCCCTTCAGTTACATCAGTTTGGTCC
>Ga0315899_10000697_pt1 | contig 39725 bp, 40 predicted proteins | sample LakEriMetagenome_2_FD_203518 | JGI IMG/M metagenome (GOLD analysis project Ga0315899, IMG submission 203518) | Freshwater fungal communities from buoy surface, Lake Erie, Ohio, United States - Buoy 4 MA112 | ecosystem: Environmental > Aquatic > Freshwater > Lake | place: USA: Lake Erie, Ohio...
GCCGTCGCCTTCGCCGCCGCGCTCGCCGCATCCGCCGGGACGGCCTTCGCGCAGGCTGACGCCGGCCCGTTCCGCGACGGCAAGAGCCTGACCATGCTCATCGGTTTCGGGCCCGGCGGCGGCTATGACCGTTGGGGCCGCACGGTCGCGCGCCACATCGGCAAGCATCTGCCCGGCAAGCCCAACGCCGTGGCGCAGAACATGCCGGGCGCCGGCAGCTACAACGCCGCCAACAATATTTTCTCCATCGCGCCGAAGGACGGCACAGTGATGGGCATCATCGCGCGCGACGCGCCGCTCGGGCCGCTGACCGGCCAGACGGGCGCGCGGTTCGATCCCCTGAAGATCGCGTGGATCGGCACGCCGACGACCGAGACCAATGTCTGCATCGCGCGCGCGCAGGCGGACGTGAAGACCGTCGACGACCTTCAGACGAAAGAGCTGATCCTTGGCGAGACGGGCGCGGGCACGGGCACGCGCTCTTACCCCAAGGCGCTGTCGTCGATCCTTGGCATGAAGTTCAAGCTGATCGCGGGCTTCCCGTCCTCGTCCGACGTGTTCCTCGCCATGGAGCGCGGCGAGGTGGACGGCATTTGCGAGAGCCTCGACAGCGTGCACGGCAAGAAGCCGGACTGGATCCCCAAGCGCGTCGTCAACGTGCTGTTCCAGGGCGGCGACGGGATCAATCAGGAGATCAAGGACGTTCCGCACATTCTGCAATTCGCCAAGACAGACCAGCAGCGCGCGGAGATCACCTTCCTTTACGCGGGGCAGGGCATCGGACGGCCCTTCGTCGCGCCGCCCGACATGCCGCCGGCGCGGCTGAAAATGCTGCGCGACGCCTTCAACGCCACAATGAAGGACGCGGAGTTCGTCGCCGAAGTGCAGAAGCAGAATCTTGATCTCGATCCGCGCACCGGCGAGCAGCTCGAAAAGCTGATCCGCGAGATTTACGCGACGCCTAAGCCCATCATCGACAAGATCGGCGAGCTGATTAAGTAAGCCGCCGCGCAACAACTTTTCAGGGCCGCGCGTCCGCCGGGCGCGCGGCCTTTCGTTTGCGCGGCGCCCGCGCGCACCCCCCCCGTTAACCCAGCCGCGTTATGGTTACGTCCGAGTTATCGTGACGTGAAGGCGGTTGGTATGCGTATGTTGTCGAGTGGGGCGAGCAGGGACCTCGCCGAGTGGACTGCGCCCGTGGTGATCGACGTCATCAGCGGCGCCTATGGCGCAAGGCTCGCGGAGCGGCCGCAGGACGCGCGCGCCATTTCTCTCGCCCATTTCCGAATCTGGCGGCATTTGCTTGCGGGCGAATGCGAACTCGCCATGGCTCAGCGCGAGGGTCTGCGCGCGCTGACGCAGGAGGCGGGGCTTGAGGAGGACGTTTTGCTGGAGGCTGACCGCGAAGTCCTGCTCGAAGTCATCCAATGCGTGCTCACCCGCTTCCAGCGTTCGCCGCAGATCGCCTGCGGCTATACGCTGGCCCTCGTGGACGCAGCCTCCTCGCTGGCGCAGGAGCGGGCGGCCGCCTGAGCACGGGTGTCGCGCCGGCGCGCGCTTTCCTGTAGGAAGGCGGCTTGTCGCAATTCCAGCCGCCGGGAAGTCTCCTTGAGCACAGATTGGTCGCCCGATCAGGAACGCGCCCTCGATCAGGTGGGCCGCTGGCTCAGGGCCGGCAGCCGCAGCCGGCAGGATCAGGTCTTTCGCCTGTTCGGCTTCGCCGGCACGGGCAAGACGACGCTCGCCCGCCACGTGGCGGAGGGCGTGGAGGGCGACGTGGTGTTCGCCGCCTACACCGGCAAGGCCGCGCTCGTCATGCGCTCGCGCGGCTGTCCCGACGCGCGCACCATCCATTCGCTGATCTATCGTCCAAGAGACCTTGAAAGCGAGGAGCCCTCGTTCGAGCTCAACGGCGACAGCGAGGCGGCGAATGCGAAGCTCATCGTCATCGACGAATGTTCGATGGTTGACGAGGAACTCGGCCGCGATCTTCTCTCTTTCGGCCGGCCCGTTCTGGTGCTGGGCGATCCCGCGCAATTGCCGCCCGTGAAGGGCGGCGGCTTTTTCACCGAGGCCGAGCCCGACGCCATGCTCACGCAGGTGCATCGGCAGGCGGAGGGGGATCCCATCGTGCGCCTGTCGATGATCGTGCGCGAGGGCGGGCGCCTGCAGCCCGGCGACTGGGGCGACACGCGCGTCATTCGCCGCGACGACATCGAGGCGGGCGCGGTTTTGTCCGCCGATCAGGTTCTGGTCGGGCTCAACAAGACGCGCCGTCTCTACAACAGGCGCATCCGCCAATTGCTCAACCGCTCCAGCGCGACGCCCGAGCCCGGCGACAAGCTCGTCTGTCTCAAGAACGATCGCAAGAAGGGTCTGCTGAACGGCGGCGTCTGGCGCGTGCAGACTGCGACGGGCCTGCGCAACGGGCGCCTGCGCATGTCTGTGACGCCCGATGAGGATCCCGCGCGCAAGCCCCAGCGCATCGCCGTGACGCCCGCTTTTTTCGAGGGTGAAGACGAAGTGCCCTTCTCGCTGCGGCGCAATTCCGATGAGTTTGATTTCGGCTATGCGCTCACGGTGCATAAGGCGCAGGGCTCGCAATGGGACGACGTGGTTCTGTTCGATGAATCCTTCGCTTTCCGCGAGCATCGTCATCGCTGGCTCTATACGGGCGTGACGCGCGCCTCCAAACGCCTCACCGTGGTGGTGTGACATGGAGGGCGTGCCGCTTCCCGCCTTCGCGCAGGTTGTTCTTGATTTCATCCGCGCGCATCAGGGCTGGGCGGCGCCCATCGTCTTCGCGCTCGCTTTTGCGGAATCGCTCGCCTTCGTCGCTCTGCTCGTGCCGGCCACGGTCATCCTGTGGGGCGTGGGCGCGCTGATCGGCGCGGCGGGGCTCGACTTCTGGCCGATCTGGTTCGCCGCCGCTGTGGGCGCGGCGCTTGGCGATTGGGCATCGTACTGGCTCGGCCTGCATTATCACGATCAGATCGCGCGCATGTGGCCGATCCGCAATTATCCTGACCTTCTGCCGCGCGGGCGACGCTTCTTTGAGAAATGGGGCGCGCTTGGCGTGTTCGGCGGACGCTTCATCGGCCCCTTGCGCGCGGCGGTGCCGCTGGCGGCGGGGGCGTGTGAAATGCCGCGCACGCCGTTTCAGGTCGCCAACTGGACGTCGGCGTTCGCATGGGCGACGACCACGCTCGCGCCCGGCATGGTGGGCGCGGAATGGCTCACCGGGCGCATGTGAACCGGCGCATGTGAGCCTGCGCGCCTAGCGCAGAAAGAAACCGCGCAGCAGCCAGCCCCAGGCAACGACGCATCCCAACGGAACCGCCCAGCCGATCCACAGCGGCGGAAGCATGCGATGGCGCAGCGGCCATGCGCAGGCAAGCGCCGCCAAACCCGCCAGCGCGCCGGTGGCGATGGCGCCGTACCAATGCATCACAGGCCCGTCGCGCACAGCGTCCTGCCCCCAGCCGAAGGCGCGCAGCTTCGGGTGATAGCTGAACAGCTCGTAATGGCCTTCGAAGGCGATGGTGTAGGCGATGGCGAAGACGGCGGCGAACAGGCCGCTCAGGCGCAGGGCGGTCATTGTCCGAACAGGCCTCGCACGTTGTTGACGATATGGCCGGCGATGAAGGCGTACCAGACGAGGGCGCAGAGGGCGCCGGTGACGACGGCGCGCGCGAGCCGGGTCTCCTCGTCTTTTGGGTCGCGCCAGAGGAGCCAGAAGAAAGGCAGCATCGCAAGGCCGATGGCGAGGGTCTGCTCCTTCAGCTCGAACAGGCCGGAAATGTCCCACAGGCGCGCGCGCTCGATCCACGTGCGCACGCCCACGCGATAGGCTGGATAGATGAGCGCGCCGAGAGCGAAGACCGCGAGATAGAGCGCCACATTGACGCTCGTGAAGCGGGCCGCCTTCACGGCGCGATAGGCGTCGAAAAAGCCATCGCCGCCGCGCGCAGGCCACAGAACGGCCGCCGCCTGATGGGTGAGCGCGCCCAGAAGGGCGCTCGCCAGCAGGCCATGCAGGATCAGGAGCGTCGTCGTCACGTCGCGCGTCCCCCTCGTCTGGCGCGTTTCCCCCTAATGGCGCGCGCGTCCGGCGTGTCGCCGGCGCGGCTTTGCGGCGAGCATGGCCCGATGCGGGCGCGCAGGCAAGCCCTGATGACGCGCGCGGCCACTCTGCGCTAGACTGGCGCGGTTACGGCTGGGGAGGACAGGCCATGCACAGGCGCAGCGCGTGGGCGGCGCTCATCACGGGGTTCGCAATCCTTGCGGCCGGTCCGGCGCAGGCAGGCGGAGCCGATCTTGAGGCGCTGGAGGGCGACACGGAGAACGGCGCGCCCTTCTTCGGCGAGGCGACCGACGTGAAGGGCATGAAGCCTATGGCGAACGTGCGCATCCGCGCGCAGGCCAAAGGCCAGCCGCTGCCCGTCTTCGCCTACACCAATGACGAGGGCCGCTTCAGCATCCGCGGCTTCGGCAAGGGCGTGGATCCCGCGAGCGTCGACGTGCAATGCGACGCGGAGGGCTTCTCCCTGATCGACCTCACCCGCCGGCGCGTTTCGGCGGCGGCGGAGGCGCCCACGGTCGTCGAGTGCCTGTTCGAAAAGCGCTAGCCGCAGGCCTGTGCGCCGCGCTCGCTCTTGCGGATGCGGGAGGGGCGCGTGCGGCCGATCTCGTCATCCACAACGCGCGCGTGACGACGCTCGATCCCGCGCGGCCCCACGCGCAGGCGCTTGCGGTGTCCGGCGCGCGGATCGCGGCGGTCGGCGCGGACGACGAGATTCTGCGCGCCCATGGGACTGGCGCGCGCCGTATCGACGCAGGCGGACGGCGGCTCATTCCCGGCCTCATCGATTCCCATATTCATGCGATCCGCGGCGGTCTCAGCTTTTCGCAGGAGGCGCGGCTTGAGGGCGCGCGCAGCATCGAGGACGCCATGGCGCGCGTGCGCGCGGCGGCGGCGCGAACGCCGGCGCAGGACTGGATTCTGATCGGCGGCGGCTGGACGCCGGAGCAATTCGCGCAAGGCCGAAGGCCTTCCGCCGCAGAGTTCGAAGCGGCCGCGCCGGGCCGTCTGCTCTACGCGCAATTGTTCTATCGCGCGGCCTATGTCTCGCCGGACGGGCGCGCGGCGCTGGGGCTTGATCCGCAGGCGCCGCCGCCGGGCCTGTCGTTCGAGCGCGACGACAGCGGCGCGCCGAATGGCTGGATCACGGGAGGCGTCGAGGCCATCGCGGCTTTGTGGGATCGTCTGCCGAAACCCGGCGCAGAGTCTGCGCGCGCGAGCCTGCGCGCCTTTTTCTCCGAGCTGAACGCCTATGGCGTGACGGGCGTCGTCGATCCGGGCGGGCACAATCTCGCGCCGCAGGATTACGCGCCGCTGCACGCTTTGCGCGCCGCCGACGAGATGAGCCTGCGCGTCGCCTTTTTCATGAGCGCGCCGGAGGCGGGGCGCGAGGAGGCCTTCTTCACGCGGCTTGCGGCGGAGCGCGGCGGGCGCGGCGACGACGTCTGGCTGCGCTGGCTTGGTTTTGGCGAGCGCGTCACCTTCGGCATGTACAACGTCGCTGCGCCGCGCGCGCAGGACGTCGCCGATTTCGCGCGCGTGTCGGAGCTGGCCGCGCGCCATGGCCTCTCGCTCACCGCGCACTGGAACAGCCAGCGCAATCTCGCGTCCTTGCTGGATGCGATGGAGCCGCTCGCGCGCCGCTATGATCTCGCGCGTCTGCGCTGGTCGGTCGCGCACCTGCACGACGCCGAGCCTGAGGCCATCGCGCGCCTTCACGCGCTGGGTCTGGGCTGGCTGACGCAAAACGCGCTGCATTTCGCCGCGCCCGCTTTTCTGCGCGCCTTGCCGGCGGCCCAGCGCGCGGCGGCGCCGCCGCTGGCGAGCGCGCTCGCCATGGGCGCGCGGGTGGGCGCAGGCACGGACGCCACGCGGGTGATGAGCTACAATCCTTTCGTCGCGCTGCAATGGATGATCGACGGGCGCACGGTGGAGGGCGCGCTGACGCGCGCGCCCGGCGAATTGCTGACGCGCGAACAGGCCCTGCGGCTCTGGACGCAGGGCTCCGCATGGTTCGCTTTCGCAGATGACGACGCAGGAATGATCGCGCCGGGCCGTCTCGCCGATCTCGCGATTCTGACGGATGATTATTTTGAAGTTCCGGCGGAGCGCATCGGCGCGATCCGCGCCTGGCTCACCATGGTCGGGGGGCGCGTCGTGCACGCGTCCCCCTGAGCTTCGTCGCGCGCCTTATTTGGCGAGCGGATTGGGGCGCAGCTGGAAATGCGCGGCGAGCGGCTTCGCGCCCTTGCCGCCTTCGATCAGCCAGGGCGTGCGGTCGCCGTTGGCGACCCACAGGCCGCGGCCCTTCCAGCCGGCTTTCGCATCGTCGATGCGCCCGTCGAATCCCTTGGCGTAGAAGCCGAGAGGATAGGGCACGCGCAGCACCATCATCTTGCCGTCTTTCTTCAGCGCGATGATTCCGTCGTTGAGATTGCCGGTGGACATGGGCACGTTCTCGCCGAGGCCGAACGTGTTGTGCTGGTCGACCCATGAGTAATAGCTCGACTCCGCGCTGTTGTCGCCGATGCCTTCAAAGCCGGGGCCGGGATATTTGTGGAAGGTCCAGCCTTCGGGGCAATGATCGCCCGTGGCCTTGGGTCCGTTGAGCGGGCCCTTGCACTTTGAGCGGTCGAACGCGCCCATGTGGCCGCTGGCGAGCGACACCCAGACGACGCCGTTTTTGTCGATGTCGCCGCCGCGCACGCCGAAGCCCGGCGCCGGCACGTTGTAGATTTCGGCCAGCGCCGTCTCGGAGGGATTGGCGCCGGGGACGACGCGCACCACCGCGCCGGGATTGGCGCGGATCGAGCCCCAGATCGAGCCGTCGGTGGGATGCGGCATGATGGCGTAGAAGCCCGCCATGATGCGGCGATCCTTGCCTTCCTCCTGCGGCTTGCCGATCTCAGTGTATTCGTCGCGCTTGCCGTTGCCGTTCGTGTCGAGGACGATGGGCGTCCAGCCCTGCGCTTTCTGGATGTCCTTCGTCTCGTCCCAGATGCGCGTGTTCACCCAGCCGAGCACGGGCCCGCCGCCCGACAGCCAAAGCGTGTTGTCCTTGTCATAGCCGAATTGCGGATGATGCGAGGAGAAGCACGTCTGCAGGCCGACATAGGCGCCGGTCTTGGGATCGTACATGGTGACGCGACGGTTCGTGCGTTCAATCGGCACGACTTTCGCTGAAGGGTGGTCGGAGCCTTTCTTGCAGAAATCCGGATTGTTCGGGCCATGGCCTGTGGCGGACATCCACACGCGTCCCTGCTGGTCGAACATGGCGTTGTGATTGTTGGCGCGCGAATTCCAGATCTTCTCCTCGCCCCAATAGGCGGAGGGCATCAGCGGATCTTTGGAGGCCGCATGGCCCGGCCCGAGCGCTTCGGGCGTGTCAGGCGTCACGGGCATGCGGAAGCTCGTCGCCGTGTTCTTGACCGGATCAAGGATCGGCATGTCGTCGGAGGAATATTCCGGCGAGCCGTAAAGCGGGCCGTAGGCGTTCACGGTCGGATTGCGCCGGTCGCTGGAGATGAGATCGTGCAGATATTGCTTCTCGTTCATCCAGTCGCGCAGAGTGACGACGATGTTGCGCTCCTCGCCCTGCGGACGCTGCGGCTTCGATTTCGGCAATTCGCCCTTGGCGACGCGCTCGGTCCATTCGCCGAAATATTTCGCCGGCACGGAATTGAGCTGGCCTGCGACGATGTTGACCATCGACTCGCCCGATTGTCCCGCCTGAATGCGGCGCAGCCAGGCCTCTTCATGGCTGGCGAAGGTCCCGAATGATTTGGGGATCGTGCGCGTGGAGAGCTGGCCGAGCTGGTGGCAGCCCACGCAGCCGTTGTTCTTCATCAGGTTGAGCCAGTCGGTCTGCTTGATGTTCTGCGGAATGTCGCTCTTGCCGCCGAACTGATCGGCGCCGGGAATGCGCAGCATCGAATACCAGTAGATGGCGGGATAATAATGCGCGGCGGCCGCCTCGCTGGGCGCGACGACGGCTTTCAGCTCCAGCTTCTTGCCGGGCTGCGATTTCACCTTCGCGGAATCGACGAGGCCATAGCCGCGCACCCACACATCGTAATTGGCCTTGGGCAGATCAGGCACGAGGAAGCGGCCCTGATCGTCGGTGACGACGATGCGGATGAAGCGCACCGGCAGGTCGCGCGTCTCCGCGATCACCCAGACGCCGGCCTCCGGGCCTTTCGGGCCCATGACGATTCCGCCGATGTCATCGGGATCAATGGCGACGGATTGCAGCGTCGGGCGCGCCTGCTGCTGGGCGAAGGTTGGCGTGGGGGCGAGGGCGGCGAGGCCCATCGCAGCGGTGAAAGCCGCGGCGCTGGCGGCCGCGCGCAAATGGAGATGCGCTCTCATTGGTGTCTCTCCCTTCGGGTCTGTCCCGCCCGGAGCCTGCGCTCCGGCGCCCGTCTTCTTTGGCGGGCTCGCATCCAGATTAGCCGCTTCCGCGGTCCGCGCCAGCGAAAATGCGGGGGGAAACCTGCGGGGTCATTCGCCCGCCAGCCGCATGGGGGCGGCCCTTTCGCGCTCGCGCAGCCGGCGTTCGCCCTCCGCCATATAGTCGCGGGTGACGGGCAGGGCGTTCACGTCGTGGACGAGCTGGATCTGAAAGACGTTCTGCTGGCCGAGCCGGAAACAGGCCTCGCTGCCGGCGAGATAGAAATCCCACATGCGCACGAAGCGTTCGTCATAGAGGGCCTGCGCCTCGGCGCGGCGGGCGAGGAAGCGTTCGCGCCAGGCCTTCAGTGTCTCCGCATAGTGCAGGCGCAGCACCTCTACGTCCGCGATGATGAGGCCGGAGCGCTCAATGGCGCGGGCGAGTTCCGACAGGGCGGGAATGTAGCCGCCGGGGAAGATGTATTTCTCAATCCAGGGATTGGTGACGCCGGGGCCCTCGGGCCGGCCGATGGTGTGGATGAGCGCTGCTCCGTTCTTGTTCAGAAGGCCCGCCACCTTGGCGAAGAAGGCGTCCAGATAGGGAGCTCCCACATGTTCGAGCATGCCCACGGAGACGACGCGGTCGAACGTCTCCTCGATCGCGCGATAGTCCTGCAGGCGGAAACGGGCGGCGGCGCCGAGCCGCGCTGCGCGGGCGTGGGCGCGCTCCAATTGCTCCGTCGACAAGGTGACGCCCGTCGCGCGCGCGCCGCAGATCTGGTCGAGATAGAGCGCCATGCCGCCCCAGCCGCAGCCGATGTCGAGCGCGGTCTGGCCGGGCTCGATGTTGAGTTTGGCGGCGATGCGCCGCTTCTTGGCGCGCTGCGCGTCTTCGAGGCTCTGGCCGGGGCGCTCGAAATAAGCGCAGGAATATTGCATGTCGGAATCGAGAAAGAGCTCGTAGAGCGCGTTGCCGAGATCGTAATGGTGGGCGACGTTGCTGCGGGCCTTGCGCGCGTCGTTGGCCTGCCGGATGCGGCGCAAGGCGAAGCGCAGGGCGTCCTGCGCGCGAATCCAGCCATGGGCCGCGCCCGGCGCCAGATTGCGCAGGCCGATTTCGAGCACGTCATAGATGTCCCCGCTCTCCACCACGAGCCCGCCCTCCACATAGAGCTCGCCCAGAGCGAGCGCCGGATCGCGCAACAGGCGGGCGGGGGCGGCGGGATCGATCAAAGCGACGGCGGCGCGGGGGCCTTCCCCGTCGCCGCAGGAAAAGGCGGCGCCGCCCGGCAGGCGCACGTCAAGGCGGCCGCGGCGCAGGCAGGTTTGCAGGAACGTCTGGAGCAATCGGGACATGGGGCACTCCGGCGCCGCCCCGCTTCATTGCCCCCGGCGGTCGCCCGCCGTTGGGAGCGCGCAGGCGGCCAAGCTCCCAAGCCCGTGGAAAGAATGGCACATCTCGCCCCGTCGCTAAAGCTTTAGCGGGGCCTTTCCTGATTTCCTTTGCGCTGGCGGGTCTTGCCTTGGGCGCAACGCGTCCCAAAAACCTGATCCAGCGCAAAGAAATCGCCTTCGCCGCGGCTAGGGTGAGACATTGGGTCGCTCGACGCTGGAAACGGAATGTGATTTTATGACCATTCTAAGCAGGCTGGTTGGGCGCGTTACGTCCCCGGCCCAGACCAGGCCTTCCCTCCTCCCTCTCCCGGGGCCAAGCCGGCGGATGCGCCGCGGCTCCGGGGCGGGCGAAGGCGGCCCCAAGGACGGTCCGGTTATGGTGGATTACAGGGCGTGTTTCGGTCAGGCGATCGAGCGTCTGCGCGACGAGCGGCGCTATCGCGTCTTCGCCGACCTTGAGCGCGACGTCGCCCGTTTTCCGCATGCGCTCTGGCGCCCTGAGGGGGCGAAGGGCCCCACCCGCGACGTCGTGATCTGGTGCTCGAACGATTACCTCGCCATGGGCCAGAACCCGGAGGTGATCGGCGCCATGACCGCCGCCGCGCAGGCGTTCGGCGCGGGCGCCGGCGGCACGCGCAACATTTCCGGCAACAACCACCCGCTCGTGAAGCTCGAGGCTGAGCTCGCCGACCTGCACCACAAGCAGGCCGCGCTCGCCTTCACCTCGGGCTGGGTGTCGAATCTCGCCGCGATCTCCACCATCGCGCAATTGCTGCCCGACTGCCTGATCCTGTCGGACGCGCTCAACCATAATTCCATGATCGAGGGCGTGAAGCGTTCTGGTGCGGAGAAGCAGATCTTCCGCCACAACGACATGTCCCATCTCGAAGAGCTTCTGAAGCGGGCTGGCCGCGAGCGCGCCAAGCTGATCGTGTTCGAAAGCCTCTATTCCATGGACGGCGACATCGCGCCCGTCGCGCGCATCGCCGACCTCGCCGAACATTACGGCGCCATGACCTATGTCGACGAAGTGCATGCGGTGGGCATGTACGGCGCGCATGGCGGCGGGATTTGCGAGCGCGAAGGCGTGATGGACCGCATCGACGTGATCGAGGGCACGCTCGCCAAGGGCTTCGGCACGCTGGGCGGCTATGTGGCCGCCGATCAGGTGATCGTGGACGCGATCCGCAGCTACGCCCCGTCTTTCATCTTCACGACGGCTTTGCCGCCGGCGGTCGCGGCGGCCGCCCATGCGGCCGTGCGCCGGCTCAAGACCTCGAACGTCGAGCGCGAAGGCCAGCAGCGGCAGGTCGCGCGCACCAAGGCGGCGCTTCTGGCCGCCGGCGTTCCGGTGATGGAGAATCCCTCGCACATCGTTCCGGTGTTCGTGGGCGACGCCGAATTGTGCAAGACCGCGAGCGACATGTTGCTCGAACGGCATCACATCTACATTCAGCCGATCAATTACCCCACCGTGGCGCGCGGCACGGAGCGTCTGCGCATCACGCCCACGCCCGCCCACACCGACGCGCATATCGACGCGCTGGTGGCGGCGATGAGCGACGTGTGGCAGCGGCTCGGTCTGCCGCGCAAGGTTCCCGTCGGCGCGAGCGCGGTTGGTCTCGGCGCCGTCGCGGCTGAGTAAGACTCACAGCTCTTTCGTGAGCTCGCAATTCTCGTCGGAGGCGAAAATGTCGCCTTCGTCCTCCTCCTCCACATAACCGCGCGTCAGAAAGAACCGCCGCGCCGTGAGGCTCGACGTCAGCCGCAGGCGCGGCAGGCCGATCTCGCGCGCGCGCTCTTCAATGCGGGCGAGCAGGCCTGCGCTCACGCCGCTGAAGCGCAGGGCGGGTTCGACATAGAGCAGGATCACGTCGCCCGCGCCGGTGAAGGCGCCGACGCCCGCCATGGCGCCGTCGCGCTCGGCGATGAAGACGTTGGAGCCCGGCGTCTCGATCCAGGCGCGCATGTTCTTCACGCTCTTGTTGGCGAGCCAGCCTTCCAGCGTCAGCGCGTCTCCATAATGATCCTCGCGGCACAGGTCCACGATGGAGCGGCGCACAAGGTCAATGGCGGGCTCGGCGTCTTCAAGGCGCGCGGCGCGGATGTCCATGGGTTCAGCCTCCCTGCGTCATAGCGGGCCTTTTCATAAAGCGCCCGCCGCCGCCTTGCCAGAGGCGGGAAGCTGGGTCAGTCTTGGTCCAAGCCAGCGCGCAAGACGCCGGCGTTCGGGAAGGAGACCATCATGAGGGCACATGCTTCCAGCGGGATCATCGCGTCCCGCCGCATCGCGCGTCTGGCCGGCGCGGTCGCGCTTCTCGCGGCTTTCGCCGCTGGCGGGGCGAACGCGCAGCAATATCCAGACAAGCCCATCCGCGTCTTACTTGGCTTCGCCGCGGGTTCCGGCGCCGACATTCCCGCGCGCTTCTACGCCGAGGAGCTGCGCAAGGTTTCGGGCGGCGCGACCTTCATCATCGACAACAGGCCCGGCGCGTCGGGCAATCTCTCCGTCGAAGGGGCGGCGAAAGCCAAACCCGACGGCTATACGCTTCTGCTCGCCTCCACTGCGACGACGGCGGGCAACACCGCGCTCTACAAAGACGTGCCCTTCAACGTCGAGAAGGATCTCGTTCCCGTCGCCGCGATGCACGAGAACGGCTTCGCGCTCGCGGTTCACCCGGACTCATCCGTGAAGGACGTCGCCGGGCTCACCGCGATGCTGAAAGCCAAGGGCGCGAAGTCCACCTATGGCTGGGCGACGACGGTCGCGCTCGCAAGCTCGGTCATCTACGTCGGCGGCGCGAAGCTCGACGTGACGCCCGTCGCCTACAAAATCACGCCGCAGTCGATTTCCGATCTCGCCGCCGGCCAGCTTGATTTCGCATTCGCCGACGTGCCCTTCGCCGTGGGGCAGGAGAAGGCGGGGCGCGTGCGCCTCATCGCGGTCACCACTGCGCAGCGCGTGCCCGCCCGTCCCGATCTGCCGACCATGAACGAGCAGGGCTTCAAGACTTCGGACACCACGGCGCTATGGGCCTTCTGGGCGCCGGCGGGCACGCCGAAGCCCGTTCTCGACAGGCTCGGCGCATGGATGAAGGAGGTCTCCGCATCGAAGGCGACGGCGGACTTCCTCATTCCGCAGGGCGCGAGCCCGGTGGTGGGCGATAGTGAATTCATGAAGAAGAAATTGCAGGAGGCGCTGGTGAGCTGGCGCCAGGTGCAGAAGGACGGCAAGCTCGATCCGATGCAATAAATCTCTCAGCCGCCGAGCGCTTCTTCGATCTCGGCGGCTGAATATCCAAGCTCGCGCAAAATCTCGGCGCTATGTTCGCCAAGACGCGGCGGCGGCGCGGACGGCGCAGGGTCGCCGCTCTCCAGACGAAAGCCCGCGCGCACCACTTCGAGCGCGCGATCAAGGCCCGGGGCGTTTTCAAATCGGCGCACGAGGCCGCGCGCGGTCACCTGCGGATGGGCGAGCGCCTCGGGCACGGTGAGGATCTCGCCCGCCGGCACGCCTTGCGCGTTCATCAGCCGCGCCCATTCGGCGGCGGGTTTTTCAGCGAGCGCGATCTCCAGCTCCGCCTTGAGTTCATAGCGCCGGCGTTTGCGCTCCTCGCGGTCGCGGAAGCGCGGATCCTGCGCGAGTTCGGGTCGGCCGATGAGCGCGCAGAGCTTTTCGAACTGCTCCTGCTTGTTGGCGGCGATGTTGAGCGCGCCATCGGCTGTGGCGAAAGCGCCGGAGGGCGCGGCCGTCATGTTCTCATTGCCGAGCGGGGCAGGGCGCACGCCGGCGATGAGCCAGTTGGAGACCTGCCAGCCCATGGCGACGAGGGTGGATTCCAGCATCGACACGTCGATGGTCTCGCCTTCGCCCGTGCGCGCGCGCCGCACCAGCGCGCCGCAGATGGCGAGCGCTGCGGTCAGTCCGCCGGCGGTGTCGGCGACGGGATAGCCGACGCGCAAAGGCGCGGATTGCGCGTCGCCCGTCACGCTCATCACGCCTGAGAGTCCTTGCACGATCTGATCATAGGCGGGGTTGTCCCGCAGCGGCCCATCCTGTCCGAAGCCCGAGATGGCGCAATAGACGAGGCTGGGCCTGATGGCGCGCAAATCCGTCGCGCCAAGGCCCAGACGCTCCATCACGCCGGGTCGGAAATTTTCAACGAGCACGTCGGCGCTTTGGACGAGCTTATGGAAGATCTCCTTGCCGCGCGGGCTTTTCAGATCAAGCGCGATGGAGCGTTTCGCGGAATTCTGCGCGAGGAAGGATGCGCCCATCAATTTCTTGTTGAGCGCGGGATCGGCGCCGAGCTGGCGCGCGAGGTCGCCGCCGTGGGGCGTCTCGACCTTGATGACGTCCGCGCCCATGAGGGCGAGCTGATAGCAGCAGAACGGGCCGGCGAGCACGTTGGTGAGATCGAGCACGCGCACGCCGGAGAGAAGGTTCGTCATGACGGAAGGCTCATGGAGAAAATCCGTGGCTCCAGCCCGGATCGTTCGATGCGGAGAAGGCGTGGGGCGCGCGCAGGAAGGCGGCGACCATGCGCGCGAGGGCGTGGGGACGTTCACGGTCGGCCTGTAAGCCTGCGTCGCGCAAGAGCGCGATGCGGCAGTGGGGCAGGCGCTCGCGCAGGAGCCTCGCATTGCGCGAGGCCGCGCGATCAAGCGCGCCGAAGGCCGCCAGCGCAGGGGCGCGCATTCCTTCGAGCGCGTCGAGCAGATCGGCGTCGTGCGCCGCTCCGTCATGGGAATGAAGATCGGGCGCGATGAGCGCCAGCGCTGCGACGCGGGCGGGCGCGAGCAGGGCGAGGCGCAGCGCCGCATGGGTTTCGTCGCCGCGCGCAAGAAGGGGAAACGCCGCGAGACCGAGCGCGTCAGCTCCAGCGAGCGCCTCGCGCGCAAGCTCCGCGCTGTCCGCTTCCGGCGAGGGGCCGAGCGGCGCGGCGGCCGGCGCAAAAGCGATCAGGCGGAAGTCCTGCGCAAGGTCGTCGCACATGCGGCAGGCGGACGGATCCTCGAAGCCGAGGCACACGAGCGGCGCGCCTGCGCCCGCCTCCCGCGCCTGAATGGGAACGTCGGGGCGCTCGATGGCGCATGCGCGCTAATCGGCTGGATGCGGCTCGTCCGGCGGCATGGTCTTGTCATGAACCATGGTCTGGGCTCCCTGCATGCGCCCCCCGCGTTTTCTATCACGCGCGCCGGCGAGCGTCAGCACGCATGAAAAAGCCCCGGAGCGGATCGCCCCGGGGCCTGGCTCGCGCGCATCGCGCGAAGCTTGCGCTGCGCTTATTTGCCGAGCGCCTTGTTGTAATAGGTCAGGTCGTAATATTTCTCCGGCGCGCCCATTTTTTTTTGCGGCTGGCCATATTGCTCGCGCAAGTGCAGCACGGTCTTCACGCCTTCCACGTCGAGCGCGCCCTTGGGCGAAAGCCGGGCCTGGCCCTCGGTGAGGCCAACGACGCTGGGCGTCGCCGCAGCTTCGCTGATCTTCACGGCCTCGGCGAGGATCTTGATCGTCTCCTGCCGGTTGCCGGGCTCATAGATCCAGTCGACCGCGGAGATCATGGCGCGGATATAGCCGACCATGGCCTTCTCGTTCTCCTTCGCCCACAAGCGGTTGGCGATCTGCACGGTCGCCTGATAGCGCCCCACGCTGCTCACCGCCTCCCCAAGGAAAGACAAGCCCTCCTTCTTCGCCTGCGTGGTGAAAGGCTCGCTGATAAGGCCCGCCGCCTTCGTCCCCGCGCGCAGAGCTTCTAGGCGTTCGCGCGTTCCGCCCACGGCGACGAATTTATAGTCGGACGGCGTGAGGCCGTTCTTCTCCAGCATTTTGCGCAGCACGAAGGCGTAGCCGGTCGAAAGCGAGTCGAGGGCTAATTCCTTGCCGCGCAATTCGCTGACGCTCTTGATCGAGGGCAGGGCCATCAGCGAGAGTTCGGTCGAGGCACCGCCCATGATCGTGATGAGATCGGGCGTGCGCTCGGTCTTCGCCGTGCCCTGTCCTTCCTGATAGGCGATGAGATTGTCGAGCGCGGTGCTGGCGACCTGAAACTTGCCGTCGATGAGGCCGCTCATCTGAAAGCCGGAATTGGGCGTCGGCGTCACTTTCACCTCGACGCCCTCGCGCGCGAAAAAGCCCTTGGCCTGCGCGACGTAAATGGGCGTGGCGCTGGCGCCGGCGAAAATCACGGCTTCGATGGTTTGCGTCTGCGCCATGGCTCCTCCTGTCGTCGCGGCCGCGAGCGCTGCGGCTGTGAGCGCGCTTCTTGCGTGATGTCTGATCGTCTTCATGGTTCTCCCTCCCGCATGCGCGTTCATTCGCGCCAGATCGCGTCCGCTCCGATGTCCGTCGTGCGCTGCGCGCCGATATAGGCCATGGTGCGTTTCATTTCGTCCTTGAGGATGGCGAGCGCCTTTTCCGCGCCGGCCTGTCCGCCCGCCGCCACGCCGTAGAGCGTCGCGCGGCCCGTGAGCACGGCCTTCGCGCCGAGCGCGAGACATTTCACCACGTCCGAGCCGCGGCGCACGCCGGAGTCGACGATGACCTCCGCCTTATCGCCCACGGCGGCGACGATCTTCGGCAGGACGGCGATGGTCGCGGGCGCGCTGTCGAGATTGCGTCCGCCGTGGTTCGACACGACGATCGCGTCGGCGCCATGGGCGACCGCGCGTTGCGCGTCGTCGGCGCGCATTACGCCTTTGATGATGAGCTTGCCCGGCCAGATGTCGCGCAGGCGGTCCACATCCTCCCACGACACTTTGTCGGCGCGCAGCGAGGTCGCGTGGCCGCCCTTGCGCGACGCGCCGCCGGTGAAGCGCGACTGAAAGCGTTCGGGATAGTTCACATGTTCCGGCATGCCGCCGGCGAGCACGTAACGGCCCATCACGGTCGCGAGCCATTCAGGATGGCGCAGCATGTCCACCACCGAGCGCGCGTTGATCTTGTAGGGCGTGGAGAAGCCGTTGCGCGCGTTGTGCTCGCGATTGGCGCCGTGGCCGATGTCCACCGTCCAGATCAGCGCCTCGAAGCCGGCCTTGGCGGCGCGGCGCACGAGTTCATAGGAGAGTTCCTTCTCGCGCCACATGTAGAGCTGGAACCAGGCGCGCGCGCCCGACTCCTGCGCCACTTTCTCCATGGGCGTGTTGGAGCCGGTGGCGAGGGTGAAGGGCACGCCCGCGCGCCCTGCGGCTTTGGCGAGTTCGAACTCGCCTTCATGCCATGTGAGGCCGGCGATGCCGGTGGGGGCGATCACGAGGGGCAGGGCCGCCGGCGCGCCGAGGATCGGTGTCTCCAGCCGCACGTCGGAGACGTCCGTCAGGACGCGGTTGAGCAATTTGCAGGCGTCGAGCGCCGCCCGGTTGCCGCCAAGCGCGATCTGATCCTCAGCGCCCTTGTCGATGTATTCGAAAACGCCTTTCGGCAGGCGCCGGCGGGCGACCTCGCGCAGATCCGCGATGTTATAGCAGCGGTCCAGTCGGCCCATGGGGCCTACGCCTCCCTCGTCGCTCCCCGTCGCGTGTTTTTCCGCGAATGACTGGACCGTAGAAGGGCGGCGCCGCGGTGTCCAGCCGAGCTTATTACATTTTCTAATTGTGATACAAGAAAAAACACATTTTCAAAACAGAAAATATCCGCTAGGGTCGTGTCCACTCAATTGCGGAGCTCCCCCTCATGTTCGATCGCCCCTCGATCTTCGCGCGTTTGGCGCGTCCCGCCGGTGCGCTCGCCGCCTTTGGCCTTGTCGCCGCCGTCTCCCTCGCGCCCGCCCGCGCCCAGACCGTGACGGCCCGCGTCGGCTACATTCCGATTCTCGGCGCCGCGCCGGCCTTCGTCGCCGACAAGGAGGGGTTCGCGAAGGCGGGCGGGCTTGCGTTCCGCTTCACGACCTTTGAGTCCGGCCCGAACATGATTCAGGCGCTCGCCTCCGGCACGCTCGACGTCTATGTCGCGGGCGTCGCGCCGCTTGGCGTCGCGCGCTCGCGCGGGGTGGACGTGCGCGTGGTCACCGCCACGGCGGTGGAGGAGATGACGGTCGCCGCCGGCGGCCCGCTCGCCGCTTTCTTCACGGACGGCGTTTCGCCGGCCGATGCGTTCAAAGCGTTTCGCGCCAAGACGGGCCGGGCCGCCAAAATCGCGACCCAGCCGCCGGGCTCCGTGCCGCACACCACGCTCACCCACTGGCTCAACGAAGTGACGAAGACCGCCAAGGCCGACGTCGACGTCGTGCCCATGGGCATTGACGCGACGCAGCAGGCTTTGCTCGCCGGCGCTGTGGACGGAGCGACCATTCGCGAGCCCACCGTCGCCATCGTTCAGGGCCGCGATCCGCGCGTGAAGGTCGTGGCGCTCGGCGGCGCCATGTTCCCCAACCAGCCGGGCACGGTGGTGGCGGTGTCGGGCGCCTTCGCGCAGAAGAATCCGCAGGCCACGCAGGCGCTCGTCGACTCCATCGTGAAAGCCATCGACCTCATCCAGAAGGAGCCGGCGCGCGTGGCCCCGCATATCGAGGCCGCGCTTGGCAAGGGCATCGTCGACACCGCGACCATCATGAAGGCGCTCGCCTCGCCGGCCACGAAATTCGTCGCCGATCCGCGCGTCATCACGGAGGCGACGCAGAAGATGCAGACCTATCAGGTCTCCATCGGCACGCTCGACAAGGACGTGCCGCTCGACGGATTGTTCGACGCGTCCTACTTCCTCAAGGCGACGGGCAAGTGAACATCAGCCCGCGCGCGCGTTGAAGGAAGGACGTTTCCCATGAGCCCGCGTTTATCATGAGGCTCCGTTCATGAGTCGTCGGTCGTGGCTTCACGCGCTGCTGCCGCTCGCCGGCCTCGTCGCCTTTCTGCTCGTGTGGGAGGCCGCGCCGCGGCTCGGCCTCGCCACCCGCACGCTACTGCCCACGCCGTCGGATCTTCCGGCGGCGTTCATGCGCGAACTTGCGAGCGGCATCTGGCTGAAGTCCGTCGGGCTCAGCCTGTCGCATTACATGATGGGCCTGATCGTCGGCGCCGGCGCCGGCGTCGGGCTTGGAATCCTCACCGGCATGTCGGGCGTGGCGGAAGGTCTCTTCGCGTGGGTGAGCCGCGTGCTGCGGCCCATCCCCGGCCTTGCGTGGGTGCCCTTCGCGATCATCTGGTTCGGCGTCAATCCGTCGGGCGCCGTGTTCATCATCGCCATCGGCGTGTTCTGGATCGTTTATTTCGCGACCCATGGCGCGATCCGCGGCGTCGACCGCGATCTCGTGGAGGTCGCGAAAGCGTTCGGCTTCACAAGCCCGCTTGAACGACTCGTGAAAGTGCTGCTGCCGGCGGCGACGCCCGGCGTGCTCGTCGGCCTGCGCACGGCTCTGGGTCAGGCGTGGATGGCGGTTGTCGCCGCCGAATTGTTCGGCGTGAGCGGCCTTGGCAGCCGCATGATGCAGGCCTCCAGCCTGCTCGCCACCGACATCGTGGTCGTCTACATGCTCACCATGGCGGCGCTCTATGGCCTGATGGACGCGATCTTCATGGCCGCGCAGGGAAGGCTGATGCAATGGAAGCCGTGAACGCGCCTGCGCCATCTTCCCCGCCGGTCATCGACATTCGCGGGCTCGCGCTCTCCTTCGATCAGGACGGACGACGCACGGACGTTCTGCGCGGCCTCGACCTTCAGGTCGCGCCGGGCGAATTCGTCGCCCTCGTCGGCGCCTCGGGCGTCGGCAAGTCCACGCTGCTGCGCGTGCTGATGGGCCTCGCCCAGCCCACGGCGGGCGACGTGCGCGTGAGCCCGGACCCTGCGGCCGAGCGGCCCATGGCGCTCGTCTTTCAGGACGCGCGCCTGCTGCCCTGGCGGCGCGTGGTCTCCAATGTCGCCTTCGGGCTCGAAAAGACCGCGCTCGACCGCGCGGCGCGCAAGGCGCGCGCGCTTCAGGCGCTGGGCGTCGTCGGGCTCGCCGATCTCGCCGACCGCTGGCCCTGGCAATTGTCGGGCGGCCAGCGTCAGCGCGTGGCGCTGGCCCGCGCCCTCGCCGTGCGGCCTTCCATCCTTCTGATGGACGAGCCCTTCTCGGCGCTCGACGTCGCCACCCGCGAATCCCTGCAGGACGAATTGCTCCGCGTCTGGCGGCAGATGGGCAAGACGGTGATCTTCGTCACCCATGACATCGACGAGGCGGTCTATCTCGCCGACCGGATCGTGGCGCTCGGCGGCAAGCCCGGCGAGGTCAAGGCCGTGCGCAAGGTCGAGATCGAGCGGCCGCGCCGGCGCGGGGCGCTTGCGGCCCAGGAGCTGGCGGCGAGGGTCAAGCAGGACATCGCCTCCGAGCGTCTCGCCCCCATCGACGACTGGGTGATCTAGCGGGGCGCCGGGCTTGCGCCGGCGCCCGCCTGCGACGTTTGGACGGGGGCGCGCGGTTGCGCCATTTTTTCCAATATTATCAGTTTCTTGCCTTTATTTTCCCGCGCTTGACACTTTTCAGCCCCGCTCCTATGTTGCGCGCGCTCGCAGGGGTTAAGTCTGACGGATTCCCAACATGGTCGTTTGGGTCCGGATCGGCTTGTCGGGCGCTTTCGGTCGCAGCGCGCAATGCGCTGGTCCAACAGGAGAGCGCGATGGTCGATTCAGGGCGCGATGCGAACGAGGACGAGGCGCTGAAGGCGCGCCTCGCGCGGCTGAAGGGCGCGCTTGAAGAAAAGCGCGCGCAGGAGCCCGCACGGAATCCGCTGGATGAGGTTTCGGCTGGCGCCACGGGGCGCGCCTTCAGTCTGGGCGTGCGCGTGCTGTCGGAATTCGTGGCGGGACTGATCGTCGGCGTCGCCATTGGGCTGGCGCTCGACGGGTGGCTCTCGACAAAGCCGTTGTTTCTGATCGTCTTTCTGGCGCTTGGAACAGCGGCTGGCTTTTGGAACGTGTATCGGATCGCCGCTGGTCCGACGGGGCCGCGTCGCGGCGGCTCGTGACGGTTTTCGCTGCCCGCGCGCAATGCGCGGCTAATCGAGGATGAAGACGTGGCTGCTTCCGCCGGAAACGCAATCGATCCGATCCATCAATTCGAAGTGACGAAGATCGTTCCGATCCAATTGTTCGGCCACGACGTCTCCTTCACCAACGCCTCGCTGTTCATGGTGATCGTGCTGCTCGCCGTGCTGGGCCTGATGGTCTATGGCACGCGCACGCAGGCCTTGGTGCCGGGCCGCCTGCAGGCCGCCGCCGAAATGGCCTATGAATTCGTCGCCTCCACCGTGCGCGGGACGGCGGGCAACGACGGGATGCGCTTCTTCCCCTTCGTGTTCTCGCTGTTCATGTTCGTTTTGTTCTCGAACCTGATCGGCCTTGTACCCTACACGTTCACGGTGACGAGCCAGATCGTCGTGACGTTCGCCTTCGCGGCGCTCGTCATCCTCACGGTGCTGCTCTACGGCTTCGCGCGCCACGGCATGCACTTCCTGCATCTGTTCGTGCCGTCGGGCGTCTCGCCCGCGCTTCTGTGGTTCGTGGTGCTGATCGAGGTCATCTCCTTCCTCTCGCGCCCGATCTCGCTGTCGGTTCGTCTGTTCGCCAACATGCTGGCGGGCCACATCACTCTCAAAGTCTTCGGCGGGTTCGTCGCCATGCTGCTCGGCGCCGGCGCTTGGGCGGCTCTTGCGCCGCTGCCCCTTCTGGGCGTCGTCGCGCTCACCGCGCTCGAGCTTCTCGTGGCGGTGTTGCAGGCTTACGTGTTCGCCATCCTCACTTGCGTCTATCTCAACGACGCAATCCACCCGGGCCACTGATAAATATTGAACAACAGACGGTCGCCCTCTCACAATCGAACAGGAGTTCGACATGGATCCCGTAGCAGCTAAGTATATCGGCGCCGGTCTGGCCGCCATCGGCATGGGCGCCGCCGCGATCGGCGTCGGCGCGATTTTCGGCAACTTCCTCTCCGGCGCTCTGCGCAATCCGTCGGCCGCTGACGGCCAGTTCGGTCGCGCGTTCATCGGCGCGGCGCTCGCGGAAGGTCTCGGCATCTTCGCGTTCCTCGTCGCGATTCTGCTGCTGTTCGTGGTCTGACGAACTTTCGCGCGGCTCCCGGCGACGGGAGCCGCGTTTCCGCCTGCCGCCGGATCGCTCCGGCCCTGTCTTGAATTTCGCGACCAGGACCGCACGATGTTCATCACGCAAGCCATCGCCGCCACGGCCGCCCAGTCCGGCGCCAACGCCGCCGCCAAGGGCCCGTTCCCGCCGTTCGACACGGCGACCTACGCGGGGCAATTGTTCTGGCTCGCGATCACGTTCGGCGCGCTCTACTGGATCATGTCCCGCGTCGCGCTGCCGCGCGTCGAAAAGATTCTCGAAGTGCGCCGCCTGCGCATCGAAGGCGATCTTGAAGCCGCCGCCGCCGCGCAGAAGTCGGCCGAGGCCGCCGTCGCCCATTACGAAAAGACCCTCGCGGACGCCAAGGCCGCCGTTCAGAAGAACGTGCAGGAGCTGCGCGACCGCCTCGGCGCCGAGACCGACGCCAAGCGCAAGGCGCTGGAGAGCGAGCTGAACGGCCGCATCGCCGCCGCCGAAGAAAAGATCGCCGCCTCCAAGGCGCAGGCGATGAGCAATGTCTCCGCCATTGCGGCGGACGCCGCCGGCGCCATCGTGCGCCAGATCACCGGCCGCGAGGCCGATCCCAAAGCGGTGGCGCAGGCCGTCGCCGGCGTGAAGGGCTGAGGAGAGCGTCATGCATTTCGATGCGAGTTTCTTCGTCGCGGTCGGCTTCGTCCTGTTCGTGCTGCTGCTTGGTTATGTGGGCGTCCACTCCAAGATCGCCGGCGCCCTTGATGGTCGCGCCAAACTGATCGCCGACGAACTGGCGGAAGCCCGCCGTCTGCGCGAGGAGGCAGAAGCCGTTCTCGCCTCCTACCAGAAGAAGGCTGGCGAAGCGCAGGCCGAGGCCGACGCCATCCTGCGCGCCGCGCGGGAAGAGGCTGAGGCTCTGGCCGCTGAATCCGCCGCGCGCATGAACGAATTCGTCGCCCGCCGCACGCAGCAGGCCGAATCCAAAATCGCCATCGCCGAATCGCAGGCCGCCAACGCCGTGCGCGCCGCCGCCGCCGCCGCCGCCGTGCAGGCCGCCGAGACGGTCCTGCGCGCGCAGATGAAGGACGGGCTCGGCGGCGAACTCGTCCAGCGCGGCGTCGCCGACGTGCGCAAGGGCTTCGCGCACTGATCCTGCTTTTCACCTTCTGGAACACGAAACCCCGGAGCCGCGCTCCGGGGTTTTTGTTTTTGGCTCGCGAGCTGCGCGCGCGGTCTTGGGCGCGGTCTTGCGCGCGGTTCAGCCCGCGCGCGTTCTTCTCATTCCGCCGCCGCCTCCTCCGGGCGCCAGGGCTTGGGCTTGCGCCAGCGCAGGATCGGCTGGCGCGCGGCGCGCGTCTCGTCGAGCCGGCGGCGCGGCGCGTGATAGGGCGCGCCGAGGAAGCGTTCCGTCTCGCCGTCGCGAACGCTGAGGGCGAGGTCGCGCAGGGTCATGATGAACATATCCAGCGCGGCGCGCGATTCCGATTCCGTCGGCTCGATCAGCATGGCGCCGGGCACGACGAGCGGGAAATACATGGTCATCGGGTGATAGCCCTCGTCGATCATCGCCTTCGCGAAATCGAGCGTGGTCACGCCGCTGCCCTTCATCCAGCGGTCGTCGAACAAGGCCTCGTGCATGCAGGGCCGCTCGCCATAGGGCGCGCTCATCACGTCCTTCAGCCGCACGCGCACGTAATTGGCGCTGAGCACCGCGTCTTCGGAGGCCTGGCGTAATCCGTCCGCGCCGTGGGAGAGCATGTAGGAGAGCGCGCGCACGAACATGCCCATCTGGCCGTGGAAGGCGGTGAGGCGGCCGAAGCCGCCGCCGGCGCCTGTCTCCTCGACGAGCGTCAGCGTCTCGCCGTCCTTGCCCGTCCGGCGCAGGAAGGGCGCGGGCGCGAAGGGCGCGAGCGCTTCTGAGAGCACCACGGGGCCGGCGCCCGGCCCGCCGCCGCCATGGGGCGTGGAGAAGGTCTTGTGCAGATTGATGTGCATGGCGTCCACGCCGAGATCGACGGGGCGCACCTTGCCGACGATGGCGTTGAAATTCGCGCCGTCGCAATAGAAATAGCCGCCCGCCTCATGAATGGCGGCGGCGATCTCCACCACTTCCGGCTCGAACAGGCCGCAGGTGTTGGGATTGGTGAGCATGAGCGCCGCGACGTCCGGCCCGCAGGCCGCGCGCACCGCCTCCGCGCTCACCGTTCCGTCTTCGCGCGCGGGTATGGAGCGCACTTCAAAGCCGATGAGCGCCGCCGTGGCGGGATTGGTGCCATGGGCGCTGTCGGGCACAAGCACGACGCGGCGCGTCGCGCCTTCGCCGCGCGCGGCGAGCGCCGCCTTGATCGCCATCATGCCGCACAATTCGCCATGGGCCCCCGCCTTCGGCGAGAGAGCGACGGCGGCCGCGCCCGTGAGCTCGATGAGCCAGCGCGACAATTCCGCCATCAGCTCCAGCGCGCCCTGCACGGTGGAGACCGGTTGCAGCGGATGCACGTCGGCGAAGCCCGGCAGGCGCGCGAGGCGTTCGTTGAGGCGCGGGTTGTGCTTCATCGTGCAGGAGCCGAGCGGATAAAGGCCCGCGTCGATCGCGTAATTCTTCTGCGACAGGCGCACGTAATGGCGCACGGCCTCCGGCTCCGAGAGGCCCGGCAGGTCGATGGGCGTCTTGCGCGCGAGCGCGCCCAGACGCGGCGTGAAATCCTCTGGCTCGTCGATGTCGACGCCGCTTTTCTCCGCGCAGCCGATCTCGAAGATCAGACCTTCGCGCGTTTCAAGGCCCTTGTGGCCGGAGAAGGTCTTGCGCTTGCGGGTCTCGCCGCCTGCGCCTGCGCCCGTGGGGCGGCCCTGATCGTTCATCATCGCCAAAGCCTCCTCAATGCGCGAGTTCAGCGGCGAGCGCGTCGGCGAAAGCCGCGCGGTCCTCGTCCGTGTTGGTTTCGGTCGTGGCGACGATCAGCAGATCATCAAGCCCGACGCCGGGCAGGAGGCGCGAGACGGGCACGCCCGCCAGAACGCCGCGGCGCGCCAGCCGCTCCACAAGGTCGGCGGCGTCCGCCTTCACGCGAATGGTGAATTCGTTGAAGAAGGTCTGGTTGAGGACTTCGACGCCTGTCGTCGCGGCAAGCCTGTCGGCGAGGTTCACCGCGCCCGCATGGTTGACGAGCGCCAGCTTGCGCAGGCCGCTCTCGCCCAGAAGCGTCATGTGAATGGAGAAGGCGAGGGCGCACAGACCTGAATTGGTGCAGATGTTCGACGTCGCCTTTTCGCGGCGGATGTGCTGCTCGCGCGTGGAGAGCGTCAGCACGAAGCCGCGCTCGCCGTCGGCGTCCACCGTTTGGCCGGCGAGGCGGCCCGGCATCTGGCGCACGTATTTTTCGCGTGTGGCGAACAGGCCCACATAGGGGCCGCCGAAGTTCAGCGCGTTGCCGATGGACTGGCCTTCGCCGACCACGATGTCGGCGCCCATGGCGCCGGGGGGCTCCACGAGGCCAAGCGACACGGCTTCCGTGACGACGGCGATGAGCAGGGCGCCGTGCTCCTGACATTTGGCGGCGAGCGCGGAGAGGTCGCGCAGATTGCCGAAGACGTCGGGCGTCTGCACGACGACGCAGGACGTGGCGGAATCGATCTGCGCCAGCAGATCCTCCTGCGCCAGAACGTCCGGCGGCAGGCTCGTCGTCTCGTCGCCGGCCATGCGCGAGAGCGTGCGCACCACTTCCGCGTAATGGGGATGAAGCCCGCCGGAGAGAACGGCTTTCTTGCGTCGCGTGACGCGATGGGCCATCAGCACCGCCTCGCCGCAGGCGGTCGAGCCGTCGTACATGGAAGCGTTGGCGATCTCCATGCCGGTGAGATTGGCGACCTGCGTCTGGAACTCGAAGAGCATTTGCAGCGTGCCCTGCGTGATCTCCGGCTGGTAGGGCGTGTAGCTCGTGAGGAATTCGGAGCGCTGGATCAGATGATCCACGCTCGCGGGCACATGGTGGCGATAGGCGCCGGCGCCGCAGAAAAAGGGAACCGATCCCGCCGCGACGTTGCGCGCGGCCATGCGCGCAAGCGTGCGCTCCACGGCGAGCTCGCCCTGCCGGCGCGGCAAGTCGGGCAAGTCTTTCAGCAATTTGTCCGCGGGCACGTCGGCGAACAAGGCGTCGATGGTCGGCGCATGGGCGTAATCCAGCATGCTCGCGCGATCATCCGGCGTCAGCGGCAGGTAACGCATCGCAGGCTCCGCTTAATCGAGGGTTTTCAGAAAGGCCTGATAGGCCGGCTCGTCCATCAGCGCGTCGAGCGCTGCTGGATCGGCTACGCGCAGCTTCATGAACCAGCCGGCGCCCAGCGGATCGGAATTGATCGTCGCGGGATCGCCTTCGAGCGCGTCGTTGACCGCGACCACTTCGCCGGCGACAGGCGCATAGACTTCGCTCGCGGCCTTCACGCTCTCCACGACGGCGGCCTGCGCGCCTTTCTCAATGCGCGCGCCCACCTGCGGCAGTTCGACGAACACGACGTCGCCCAATTGCTTCTGCGCGTAATCGCTGATGCCGATCACGCCCACGTCGCCGTCGACGCGAATATATTCGTGGTCTTTCGTGTAGCGGATGGTCGACATGGAGGTCTCCGGTCAGCGCAGGAAGCGGTGGGGAACGAAGGGCAAAGCGACGACGCGCGCCGGCAGGGCCTTGCCGCGCACGATGAGTTCAAGCGTCTCGCCCGCGCGCGCATGGGCGCTCGCCACATAGCCCATGGCGACGGGGCGCTCGAGGCTCGGCGCATAGCCGCCCGAGGTGACGAGGCCGACGATCTCGCCGTTTGTCGTGGCGATCTGCGCGCCCTCGCGCGCGGGCTGGCGGCCGTCGAGCAAAAGGCCGACGCGTTTGCGCGCGGGTCCGTCGCGCAATTCACGCAGGATGCGCTGCGCGCCGGCGAAGCCGCCTTCCGCGCGTCGGCGCTTGCCGATGGACCACGCAAGCGCGCCTTCGACGGGCGATGTCGTCTCGTCGAGGTCGTGGCCATAGAGGCACAGGCCCGCTTCGAGCCGCAGGGAATCGCGCGCGCCAAGGCCGATGGGCTTCACGCGCGCGTCCGCCAGAAGCGCGCGCGCAAAACGCTCCGCCTCAGCGGCGGGCAGGGAGATTTCAAACCCGTCCTCGCCCGTATAGCCGGAGCGCCAGAGCCATGGGCTTTCGTCAACGTCGCTGAACGACATGAAGGGCTGCGCGCGCAAAGCCTCGCGCCGCGCGGGCAAGGCGTCGGCGAGAACGTCCACGGCGCGCGGGCCTTGCAGCGCGAGGAGCGCGCGGTCGTCGAGCACAGTGAGGCGCAGATCCGGCAGTTTCGCGCGCAGCAGCGCGAAGTCCGCCGCCTTGCGCGCCGCGTTGACGACGAGCAGCAGGCGTTCGGCGCCTGCGGGGCCGGGGGCGAGCCGCGTGATCATGAGATCGTCGAGCACGCCGCCGTCGTCGTTGAGGAATTGCGCATAGCGCGTGCGGTTCTCGCCAAGGCCCATGACGTCGGCGGCGACGAGCGTCTCGATCGCCTGCGCCGCGCCGGGGCCCTCCAGAATCGCCTGCCCCATGTGGGACACGTCGAACAGGCCCGCGCTGTCGCGGGTCCATTTATGTTCGGCGAGCACGCCGGCGGGATATTGGATCGGCATGTCGTAGCCGGCGAAGCCCGCCATGCGCGCGCCAAGCTCGCCATGCAGGGCGTGCAGCGGCGTGCGCGCAAGCGGCGCGTCTTGATTTTGCGGGGAACTGGATGCGTCGTCGCTCGACATGGGCCACCGGGTTTTAAGACGCTGATCCGCCTCCGGCTTGCGCCGGATCGCGGTTTCGCGCCCCCTCTGTCCCGTGACCTGAGAGATTTCCCGTTCGTCGCCGCGAAACGCTACGCGCCGCGAAGAAGGTTACGCCCGTCGGTGGGCCTTCGTCTTGCGACGAGGGCCGCTTTCCAGAGTGTCATCCCAGCGCGGTCCTTTTGCCTGAGCGTTTCCGGGGCGGTTGCGCCTTCGGCGCCGACGCGATGCGTCGGACTCTTCCGCGTTGGATCTTTAACTGACGATTCGGGAAGGTAGAGGCGCCGCCCGCCGAGTCAAGGCGCGGCGAGGGCGCGCGGCGATTCGTTCACCGCTATCGCTGTGGGCCGGCGCTGCGTCTCGTTCAGCGGCGCGCGCGGGGCTCGCCGCCAGCGCCGTCGATGCTGACGATGATCTCGTAATCCTCGTTGGCCGCTTCGCTGACGAAGGGCACGGAGATTTCATCGGAGACGATGGTGAAGGTCGTCTGGGACTGGCCGGCGGGAATGGCGGCGGTCGCGCGATAGCTGCGCGCCACGAAGGGGCGCTCCTCGCCGTTCTTGCGCACGGCGATGGTCACCGGCACGGTGAAGGCCGAGGGCGAGCCGGCTGGGCCGAGCAGGGCCTTGCCTTCGACGCCGACCTTCAGCACGAGCCGCTTGTCGATCACGCGGCACTGGCGGGCCAGTTCGCCGATGGAGAATTGATGGCGCACCGCGCCGCCGGCCATCACGCGCAGGGCTGCGCCGCCCTCGCGCACATGCACGTCGGGGCAGACGAGGTCCACGTTGGGGTCTTTGTCGAGCGGGGAGACGGCGGGGCCGCTCGGGGCGCTGAAGGACAGGAGATTGCCCAGCGTCGAGCCTGCGCTCCCCAGACTTCCGCCCGAACAGGCGGAGAGAACGCCGGCGGAGAGCAGGGCGGCGGTGACGCGCAGACGCATGGGGAAACGCTCCAGGACGATCAAGGCGGGCGGGGCCGGCGAAGGCCGGGCCGGCAAACTACACCAGCGCCGAAGCGCGCGCCAGCGCGGGGGCGGTGCTGAAACAGGAGCATGGGGGAAAAACGACTGACCCCGGGAGCATGCTTTTCAGCAGAGGCCGACCCGGGGTATACGTTTTTCATTCTAGCAAAAATCATTTCCCGGACAAGTAAGTCGATTGCGAAACTCAGATATCAATCAGTCTTTGCTCAAGTCTATTTCCGGCCAAAGACTTAGTACCTATCTGGCCGAAACGGGCGGGGACCTCGACGCCGCGCTGACGCTGTATGAGTGGAATGTGCGGCTGGCCGAAAGCCTTTACGGGCCCTTGCAATGCCTCGAAATCTCGCTGCGCAATGCGCTGAATGATCAGCTGCAGCTTTCTTATGGTCCAGACTGGATGGATCGGGGCGCGTCTCTTTTGAACCCCTACGCAACGGACAGCATCCGCGAAGCTCGTAGCGACCGTTCGCGTTGCGCCCCCGGCGAACTTGTGGCTGACCTTAAATTCTCATTCTGGATCAGCTTGCTGGGGCCAGCCTATGACTCGACCTTGTGGCGACGGGCGTTGCATCGGTGTTTTCGTGGCGAACGCGGATTGCGACGGGCGGACATCCATGCGCGCTTGAATGCGATAAGAAGGTTCAGGAACCGCGTCGCCCACCACGAACCAGTTTTCGCGAAAGCATCCCAGATGCACGGCGAAATTATTCAGGCCATTGGCTGGATGTGCAGACATACCGGCGATTGGGCGCACCATCAGAGCAGGTTTGGGGTCGTCTACGCACAGGGGCCGCGGCGCGCTTGATCGCGTGCGCCTTACGGCAGGCGTTCAAACCCTTCGCGGAAGCCCGGAAGCGCCAGAGGAATGCCGATGCCCTGTTCCGGCGTTTCGAAAACGATGAAGACCGCGTTTTTGCCCTCGCGCAGGTCGTCGAGAAGCTTGTCGTCCATCACCACTTCGGCGACGCAGCCTGACGGCAGACAGCGCACGAAGCCGGCGCGGCCCTTGTCGGCCCCATCGATGTTCAGTCCAAGCCCGGCTGGCAAGAGCACGCCCAGCGGCGCGATCACCCGCAGGAGGCGCGACTTGGCGTCCGCCGTCTTGAGGACGATGACGACAAGGCTCATGTTCGGCTTGTCCTCGGCCGCAACCGACTGGATGAGCGCGCATTGCTCGCGGCTGGCGCCGGGCGGGGTCTCGCAGCGCATCTCCCAATCGCCATGCTTGCCGCGCACGGCCGACTGGGCGGCGGCGGGGGAAATCATAGCAAAGCTCAAGAGGAGGGCCGAGAGGAGGGCGGGGATCGATGCGCGCGTCCAGGCCGAAACTCCAGCCTGCGCCCTCTCCTGTGCCGTCGGATACATCGCCGCTCCTGTCATGCGGGCGCCGCCCGCCGAATCGGGAGCTCCGGATTACGCAATGACGCCGCCCTTGGCAAACGCGCCAGCGGCCGCGTCTAAGCCGTTTGCGGCGTCGTGGGCGGGGACTGAAGCGGGGCGGGGCGATTTTCCCCTGCGCGCCCTTATGCCGCATCAGGGAGGCTCAAACGTCGTGTTGCGCTCATTGCCCGTTTATGGTTGGAACGGCACGGACGGGGAGCGCGAAGGCGCGCCCTGACAGGAAAGCCGAGCGGGAGCTGCGATTCCAATGAAATTTCAAATGACCGGCGCTGACTTTTCGCGCGCGAAGCTCTCCAGGGCCTTCGCTGGCGCGGGCGCCGCCCTCACCGGTTTGGTTCTTTTCGCCGGCGCCGCCGCGGCGCAGGGCGTCATTGGCGCGCCGCGCCCCGGCCAGATGGGCCTTCCCGAGCCCGTCACGCCCATCGCCCGTGAGATGAATTTCTTCCACGACGCGATCCTGCTGCCGATCATCACCGTGATCTGCCTTTTCGTGCTCGCGCTCCTCGTGATCGTGGTCGCCAAGTACAACGAGAAGGCCAACCCGACGCCGTCGCGCACGACGCACCACACGGGCCTCGAAGTGGCGTGGACCGTCATTCCCGTGTTGATCCTCGTGGTGATCGCGGTTCCCTCCTTCCGCCTGCTGAACCATCAGCTCACCATGCCGGAAGCCGACATGACGATTAAGGTCACCGGCAATTCCTCATGGGCGTGGACGTGGACCTATCCGAAGGAAGAGGGCGGCGGCTTTGAATTCCAGACGCGCCTGCTCGATCAGGACAAGCTGCCCGCCGGCAAACTGAAGCTCCTCGACGTCGACAACGAAGCGGTGGTGCCGGTGAACAAGACCGTGCGCCTGCAGGTGACCGCCGACGTGGTGGGCATCATCCATTCCTTCGTCATCCCCTCCTTCGGCGTGCGCCTTGACGCCGTGCCGGGCCGCCTCAACGAGACGTGGTTCCGCGCGGAGAAGGAAGGGATCTACTACGGACAGTGCTCGAAACTGTGCGGCAAGGACCACGCCTACATGCCTGCGGTCATCCGCGTGGTGAGCGAGCAGGAGTATAAGGCCTGGCTCGAAAAGGCCCGCAAGGAATTCGCCGCCGCCGAAGACGCCCCCGTCCGCCTTGCGGACGCTGGCGCCGCGCGCTGAACATTCGATAGAGGACAAGACAGATGGCTACGAACGCTGCGGCCCATCATCACGACGACCACGCCCATGGCATTCCCACGGGCTGGCGCCGTTATCTCTATTCGACCAACCACAAGGACATCGGCACGCTCTACATCATCTTCGCGATCTTCGCGGGGCTGATCGGCGCGGCCATGTCAGTGGCCATGCGCGCGGAGCTCGCGGGCACCGGTCTTGGCGTGTTCCCGTGGATCTCGCAGATCATGGCGGGCGACGGCTCGGCTGACGCCGCCAAGCACATGTACAACGTGTTCATCACCGGCCACGGCGTCATCATGATCTTCTTCATGGTCATGCCGGCGCTGATCGGCGGGTTCGGCAACTGGTTCGTGCCGCTGATGATCGGCGCGCCCGACATGGCCTTCCCGCGCATGAACAACATTTCGTTCTGGCTTCTGCCGGCCTCCTTCGCTCTGCTCGTCATGTCGATGTTCGTCGAAGGCGCGCCGGGCATGAAAGGCTTCGGCGGCGGCTGGGTCATGTATCCGCCGCTGTCCGGCAACGCCGGCCACCCCGGCCCGGCGATGGATTTCGTGATCCTGGCGCTCCACGTGGCGGGCGCGTCGTCCATTCTTGGCGCGATCAACTTCATCACCACGATCTTCAACATGCGCGCGCCGGGGATGACCCTGCACCGCATGCCGCTGTTCGCGTGGTCGGTGCTGATCACCGCCTTCCTGCTCGTGCTGTCGCTCCCGGTTCTCGCGGGCGCCATCACCATGCTTCTGACGGACCGTAATTTCGGCACGGCCTTCTTCGATCCGGCCGGCGGCGGCGACCCGATCCTGTTCCAGCATCTGTTCTGGTTCTTCGGTCATCCTGAAGTCTACATCCTGATCCTGCCGGGCTTCGGCCTGATCAGCCACATCGTGGCGACCTTCTCGCGCAAGCCCGTGTTCGGCTATCTCGGCATGGCTTACGCGATGGTCGCCATCGGCGTGGTCGGCTTCATCGTGTGGGCGCACCACATGTACACGGTCGGCCTGTCGCTCAACACGCAGCGCTATTTCGTCTTCGCGACGATGGTCATCGCGGTGCCGACGGGCGTGAAGATCTTCTCCTGGATCGCGACCATGTGGGGCGGGTCGATCTCGTTCCGCACGCCGATGCTCTGGGCGGTGGGCTTCATCTTCCTGTTCACCGTGGGCGGCGTCACAGGCGTCGTGCTCGCGAACGCGGGCATCGACCGGCAGCTGCACGAGACCTATTACGTGGTGGCTCACTTCCACTACGTGCTCTCGCTGGGCGCCGTCTTCGCGCTGTTCGCGGGCTTCTATTACTGGTTCCCGAAAATGTCGGGCTACATGTATTCGGAAGCCATGGGCAAGCTGCACTTCTGGATCATGTTCGTGGGCGTGAACCTCACGTTCTTCCCGCAGCACTTCCTCGGCCTCGCGGGCATGCCGCGCCGCTATGTGGACTATCCGGACGCGTTCCTGCTGTGGAATCAGATCTCGTCCTACGGCTCCTATCTCTCGGGCGCCGGCGCGATCTTCTTCCTCTACATCGTCTGGGAGGCCTTCGCGAAGAAGCGCGTCGCCGGCGACAATCCGTGGGGCCCCGGCGCGACGACGCTGGAATGGACCCTGTCGTCGCCCCCGCCCTTCCACCAGTACGAGACCCTGCCGCGCATCACCGGCTCGGATCACTAAGTAAACCTCCGGCGGCGCGCGGTCTGCGCGTCGCCGGAGCCTTCCTTGAAGCGCCGCGCGGCGACGTTTCAACGAGGGCTCGAGAGGCCGGCGGCGCGCCGCCGCAGTTTTTCATCGGCGCCGCTCCAATGGGAATCGCATGAGCTTCGTCAGCGAACAGGACGACAGGTTTTCCGGCGCGGGGCGCATCTCCAATGCGCATCCGTCCGATTATCTCGCGTTGCTCAAGCCGCGCGTCATGTCGCTTGTCGTGCTCACCGCGCTTGCGGGCATGGTCATCGCGCCTCAGGGCGTCCACCCCGTCATCGGCTTTGCGGCCTTGCTCGCGATTGCGGTCGGCGCGGGCGCGTCCGGCGCGCTCAACATGTGGTACGACGCTGACATCGACGCGCTGATGGGCCGCACGGCGCAGCGTCCCATTCCCGCGGGCCGCGTGCAGCCGGGCGAGGCGCTGGCCTTTGGTCTGGTGCTGTCCGTTCTCTCCGTCTTCACGCTGGGCGTGCTCGCCAACTGGCTTGCCGCGGCCTTGCTCGCCTTCACGATTTTCTTTTACGCCGTGATCTACACGATGTGGCTGAAGCGCTGGACGCCGCAGAACATCGTGATTGGCGGCGCCGCCGGCGCCTTTCCTCCGGTGGTGGGTTATGCGGCGGCGACGGGCTCTGTCTCGCTCGAATCCCTCGTGCTGTTCGCCATCATCTTTGTGTGGACGCCGCCCCATTTCTGGGCGCTCGCCCTCGTCAAGAGCGAGGATTACGCGCGCGCCGGCGTGCCGATGATGCCCAATGCGCTCGGGCCCGACCGCACGCGGCTTGAGATCCTCGTCTATTCCGTCGTGCTGGCGCCGCTTGGCGCCGCGCCCTGGCTCATGGGCTTCGCAAGCTGGGTTTATGGGCTGGTGGCTATCGTCGGCGGCGCGGCGATGATCCATTACGCGATCCGCGTCTGGCGCGAGCGCGAAGGCGATGCGGCGCGCAAGGCGTCCATGTCGCTGTTCGGCGTGTCCATCCTCTATCTCTTCGCCCTGTTCATTGAACTCGTGGTCGAAAACGGCCCGGCGCAGGCGCTCGCGCGTCTTGCGCAAGCCATTGTGTCGTGAGGTCGTCCATGGCCGCTGACCAGCCCCGCAACGAATTTTCGCAGCTCACGCCCGAGCAGATCAAAAGCCGGCGCGCGCGCAATGTCGCCATTGCGCTGTCGGTCGCTGCGCTCGTCGTGCTGTTTTATGTGGTGACAGTCGCCAAGCTGGGGCTTGGCGTGCTCAACAAGGGAGCGTGGTGAAATGACCGGGCTCGAAGAGCGCGAGTCGCAGACGACGCAGGCGACGCAGACAACGCAGGAGGCCGCAGGCCGGCGCAACGCGCGCGTGGCGTTCTCGGTTCTGGGCACGGCGTTGTTCATGCTCGGCATGTCCTTCGCCGCGGTGCCGCTCTACGACATGTTCTGCCGCGTCACGGGCTTTGGCGGCACGCCGCGCATCGCGCTTCATGCGCCGGGCGCGCTGGGGGAACGGACGCTCACCGTGCGTTTCGATGCGAACGTCGATCCCGCGCTTGGCTGGAAGTTCGAGCCGGAGGTCAATTCGATCCGCCTGCGCACCGGCGAGACCGCGACGATCTTCTACAAAGTCACCAACAAGTCGAGCCGCGAGTCCGTGGGCATGGCGACCTATAACGTCGCGCCCGACGCCTTCGGCCCATGGTTCAACAAGATTTCCTGCTTCTGCTTCACGGAGCAGACGCTCGGCCCCGGCGAAAGCATGGAGATGCCGGTTGTGTTCTTCCTCGACCCCGCCCTTGAACAGGCGGAGACGATGAAGCGGATGGAGAGCGTCACGCTGTCCTATACGTTCATGACGGTGAAGACCAAGACGCCGGTCGCCGCTGTGGGCGGTCGGGTGCAGTGAATGAGTGCAAGCCGTCTTGACTTCAGGGCGGCGAATGGCGAAACGGCCCGCACGGGCCCATGGGGGCCGTTCCTTCGGGACGGCTTTTAGGACGACGAGGAAGACAAAATGGCTGACGGCCACTCGAAACCGAACCACGATTATCACCTTGTCGACCCGAGCCCGTGGCCGCTGATCGGCTCTATTTCGGCTTTCGTCACGGCGGTGGGCGCCATCGCCTGGATGAAGGGCATGCCGCTTTTCGGCATGAAGGCGGGCGCCTATGTCTTCGGCGCCGGCATGCTTGGCGTGCTCTACACCATGGCCGCCTGGTGGGCCGACGTCGTGCGCGAGGCCGAGTCCGGCTACCACACCCGCGTCGTGCAATTGCACCACCGTTACGGCATGATCCTTTTCATCGCCTCCGAAGTCATGTTCTTCGTGGCGTGGTTCTGGGCCTTCTTCGACGCCAGCCTCTTCTATAACGAGGCGATTCAGCAAGCCCGCGTCGAGCACACCGGCGGCCTCTGGCCGCCCAAGGGCATCGAAGTGTTCGATCCCTGGCATCTGCCGCTGCTCAACACGCTCATCCTGCTGACCTCCGGCACGACGGTGACCTGGGCGCATCATGCGCTGCTGAATGATGATCGCGAGGGCGTGAAGAAGGGCCTCATCGCCACTGTTCTTCTGGGCGCGCTCTTCACCGCCGTGCAGGTTTACGAATACATGCACGCGCCGTTCGCGTTCAAAAACTCGATCTATGGCGCGACCTTCTTCATGGCGACCGGCTTCCATGGCTTCCACGTTCTCGTGGGCACCATCTTCCTGCTGGTCTGCCTGATCCGCGTTTACAAGGGTCATTTCACGCCCAAGCAGCATCTCGGCTTCGAGTTCGCCGCCTGGTACTGGCACTTCGTCGACGTCGTGTGGCTGTTCCTGTTCGCCGCCATCTATGTGTGGGGCAATTGGAAGGGCGTCATCGCCGTTCATTGAGCGGCGAAGCGAGCGCATTCGGGGCGGCCCTGCGGGCCGCCCTTTGCATTTCTGGACGCAGATCAGGAGACGCGCATGGCCGATCATGATTACGCGCCGCAATCCCCTTACGCGACCGGGCTCGCCGGCCGCTGTCCGCGCTGTGGCGAGGGGCGGCTGTTCTCGGGCTTTCTCACGGTGGCGCCGCGCTGCGAGGCCTGCGGGCTCGATCTCGCCTTCGCGGACGCCGGCGACGGGCCGGCGGTGTTCGTGACGCTCTTCGCGGGCTTCATCGTGCTCGGCGGCGCCCTGTGGCTGGAATTGTCCTACGAGCCGCCGTTCTGGGTGCATTTCCTCATCTTCTTGCCGCTCACGTTCATCGTGTGCCTTGGCGTGTTGCGTCCGCTCAAGGGCCTGCTGGTGGCGCTGCAATTCGCCAATAAGGCCGAGCAGGGACGGCTGGAGGGCTGATGAGCGCCGCCGCGTCGCCGCCTCCTGCGTCTGCGCCCGCGCGTTGGCGCAGCCTCGTCGCGCCGGGGCTCGCCGCTGTGGTCGCCTTCGCGATCCTCGTCTCGCTGGGAAACTGGCAGATGCGCCGCCTTGCGTGGAAGGAAGGGCTTCTCGCGCAAATGGCGACGCGCGCCGCGGCCGCCCCGCAGGAGGCGCCCGCGCCGCAAGACTGGGCGCGGCTCGTCCCGCAGGACTATGAATTCCTGCGCGTGCGCCTGCGCGGGGTCTTCGATCATGGACGCGAGGCGCTTCTGTTTCATCCCGCCGGCGGCGTGGCGCGCGAGCCCGGCTATCTCGTGCTGACGCCGTTGCGCCTGCCTTCGGGCGCCCATGTCTTCGTCAATCGCGGTTTCGCGCCGCAATCGCTCGCCGATCCCGCCGCGCGCGCGCAGGGGCGAGTCGCGGGCGAAGTCGAGATCGTCGGCCTCATGCGCTCGCCGGAGCCGCGCGGCGCCTTCACCCCGCCGGATCAGCCCGACAAGCGCCTGTGGCATGCGCGCGACCCCGCCGCCATGGCGGCGGCGCTTGGCGTGGCGCAGGCGGCGCCCTTCACCATCGACGCGGAGGGCGAGGCCGCGCCCGGCGGCTGGCCGCGGCCGGAACCTGTGCTGCGCAACGTGCCCAACAATCATCTGTCCTATGCGCTGACGTGGTACGGCCTTGCGCTGACGCTCATGGGCGTGTTCGCCGTCTTCGCATGGCGGCGCCTGCGCGGCTGAGCGGCGTCAGGCGGGCGCGCGCGCCTTCCATGTGACCATGGCGACGGCGATGACGACGAGCGCCATGCCGGCGAGCGCGGTCGCGCCCATCGTCTCTCCGAACATGATCCATGCGAGGACAGCCGTCGTCGGCGGCACGAGGAAGAACAGGCTCGCCACTTCCGCCGCAGCGCCGCGCCGGATGAGCACGAAGAGCACGCTGATCGTGCCCACCGACAGCACAAGGCAGAGCCAGCCCATCGCGCCGATGAAGGCGGGCGTCCAGTCCACGCGAAAGCCCTCCCATGCGGCGAGCGGCAGGACGACGAGGGCGGAGGCCGCGAATTGCACCACAGAGCCGGTGCGCAAATCCATCGCGCCGCCAAAACGCTTCTGCCACAGCGTGCCCGACGTCATGAACACGGCGGACAGGAAGGAGAACGCCATGCCCGCAGGCGTGCCGAGCCCCAGACCGAGCTTATTCCACACGACGAGGGTGACGCCGCAAAGCCCCAGCGCAAGGCCGGCCCATTGGCGCGGGCTCACGCGCTCGCCCAGAAAGGGCGCGGCGAACACGGCGGTGAGCACGGGTTGCAGGCCCGCCATGAGCGAGGAGACGCCCGCCTCCACACCCACCGACATGGCGCCGAAGGTCGCGCCCAGATAGCCCGCGTGCACGAACACGCCGCCGACGGCGAGGGGGCCAAGCGTGCGCAGCGGCGGCCATGGGGCGCGCGCGATCCACGCGACGATGGTCAGCAGAGCGGCGACGATGAGAAAGCGATAGAGCAGGAAGGTGAAGGGCGCCGCGTCCTGCAAGCCCTGCTTGCCGGCGATGAAGCCTGTTGACCAGAAGAGCACGAAGACGGCCGGCAGCGAGGCGTAGACGAGCGCCATGCGTCCGTCTTGTGCGCCGTGCGTCTCCTGCGGACCGCGCGCGTCCTCGCGCGCATTTGATCCGCGCGCAACGTCTCCACGCGCCTTTTGCGCCAGGTCTTCGTCAGTCTTGCCGGTCATGGGGCGGGGCGCGCCTCGTCAGAGGAAATTGTTGGGCCAGATGATGCTGCGCCACATATGCGCGGACGGGCTCGCATCGAAACCCAGACCTTCGGCGGGCTGGCGGAACGCGCGGCCGATCACGTCTTCGAACTCGCGCACGTCCACGACGACATTGGGGTCGAAGGAATAGAGATCATTGGCGGTGACGAGGCGCGCGGCCATGTAATGCTTGTGGGCGCGCGCGTAGGCGGCCGCCTCTTCGATGTATTTCGGCGGCGTGTAATCCGCGCCGAAGGCGCGCTTGTAGAGGTCGGGATATTCGTAACCAATCTCGGGGTCGGGGTAGAAGCGCAGCGCCTGATGATAGCGCACCGCGAAGGTCACCTCTTCATCAACGTAAGGCTCGATGAGCTGGGCGCCGTAATAGCCGTGGTCGCAGCGCACATGGGACACGACGGCGACGTCGTGCAGCAGGCAGGCGAGCACGATGTTGTCGGGCAGGCCCTTCTCCTTCGCCAGCCGCGCGCTTTGCAGAAGATGCGTGCCGCCGCGCCGGTTGAGGAGGATGCGGCGCTCGAAATAATCAATGAGCGTCGGCTTCTCCGGCATGGCGGGCAGGCGCGGCTCCTCGTGCATGAGATAGAGGCCGGAGGAGGCGTTGAAGCCGCCGCAGGCGGTCAGGCCCACTTTGGCGAAATAGGGGGTCATGGCCTTGCGGTCGATCAGCGACAGCATGGCCTTCTCAATAAGCTCCTCGCGGTCTTCCTCGCTCATGCCGGGGAAAGCCTTTTCGCGGGCGATCCGGAGCGCCTCCTCGACAAGCTCTTCCTGGGTCATGGAGCCCTCCCGCTTTCGTCTCGCGCCTCGCGCGCGTCCTCGCTTCCAGCTATACAGCGGAAGCGGAGGGCGCGGCCAGACCAAACCGGCCCCCGAGCCATGCCATGCGCGAGGAGGCCCCATGCCGGATCTGGTTCAGCTCGGCGAAGACCTGCGGAAGATCGACCGCCTCATCATGGATCTGGTGAAGCGGCGCATGGACGTGGCCCAGCTCGTCGCGCAGGAGAAGCAGCGCACCGGCGGCGTGATGTACCGTCCGCAGATCGAGGACCAGCGCATCGCGGCCATCGGCGAGCATGCGCAGCGCATCGGCCTCAACCCGCATATGGCGCGCGCGCTGCTCTATTTCCTGATCGGCGAATCCTGCAAGGAGCAGACGATCCTTCTCGAGTCGCAGGCGGGAGAGGAATCGCGCCCGCAGGCCGAGCGGCTGAAGGAGAATCTGCTGCGCCTTACGCAGGCCGTCGCCGCCTCCTATGACGCGCGCGAGTCGAGCGATAAATTCGCCACCCAGGCCTACGCCGCCTATGAGCGCGAGCTGATCGCGCGCGATTGCGCGAACCTTCTCGACCGCGGCCTCGCGCTGGATCTGGGCTGCGCCACAGGCGGCGTCGCGCTCGATCTCGCGGGCTCCTTCGCGCAGGTCGCAGGCTATGACATTTCCCAGCCCATGGTGGAGGCCGCCCGCGCGAAGGCGCGCGGCGCCGGCCTGCCGGGCGTCGTCTTCGGCCAGCTCGATCTCGATGCGCAGGCGCTGCCGCACGCCGATGCGAGCGTGTCCTTCGTCGTGATGAATCTCGGCACGGCGAGCGACGTGACGGATTTTCCGCGCGTGGCCGGCGAGATCGCCCGCGTGCTCAAGCCCGGCGGGCGCTTCTTCCTCACCTTCTACAACGCCGAT
>Ga0315899_10000698_pt1 | contig 39725 bp, 38 predicted proteins | sample LakEriMetagenome_2_FD_203518 | JGI IMG/M metagenome (GOLD analysis project Ga0315899, IMG submission 203518) | Freshwater fungal communities from buoy surface, Lake Erie, Ohio, United States - Buoy 4 MA112 | ecosystem: Environmental > Aquatic > Freshwater > Lake | place: USA: Lake Erie, Ohio...
ATCCTGTCCGAAGCCGAGCGCATGGGCCTCTCCCAGCTGGTCGAGCAGGTCGAGGTGCCCACCGAAACCGTGACAGAGGTGAAGCGCGGCAAGAAGGTGCAGGTCGAGCGCAAGTTCATGCCCGGCTATGTCCTCGCCAAGCTGGCCATGAACGACGACATCTATCACCTGGTGAAAAACACGGCCAAGGTGACGGGCTTCCTTGGCCCCAACGGAAAACCGCAGGCGATCAGCGAGGGCGAGGCCGCCCGCTATTTCGGCGCCCAGAAGGAAGCCGAGGCCGCGCCCAAGCACAAGGTCAGTGTCGATTACGAGATCGGCGACAGCGTCAAGGTGCTGGACGGCCCCTTCGCCAGCTTCAACGGGCTGGTCGAGGAACTGGATTTCGAAAAGAACCGGGTCAAGGTGTCAGTGTCGATCTTCGGTCGCGCCACGCCGGTCGAACTGGATTTCGAGCAGGTCGAACTGTCGAAATAAGCGATCGGGATATCCCGGCACGAAAAAAGCCCGCCGATTGTCCGGCGGGCTTTTTTGTATGTCCGCGACCCGCGCCGGATGCCCGGCGCGGCGGGATATGCCCCTAGCCGGCCAGGGTTTCGGCGGTTGCCCGCCGCCCGTCCGCGCCCTGTTTGCCGCGCAGATAGCCGATCACGAGACGGCGGACCGTATAGGTGTGCCGTTCCGTCGCCAGATAGAAGAGATAGGCGATCGCCATACTGCCGACCAGCAGCCCGCCATAGATGAGATACCCCGCGACAGGCTGGGGCGACATGGGCGTGGCGAGCGACGGCACGCTCAGCGCCATCATCGCCAGCAGGAAATTCAGCACCGGCGTGTGGATGCAATAGAGCGAGAAGGAGAAATCCGCGAGCCTGGTGTGGAGCGCGCCGAGCGGGGGCGCCACCGTCGTTCGGACCTTCAGCGCCGACAGCAGATTGGCAAAGCCGAGCGCCAGCAGCAGATCGACAGGAAATTCGTGCATCAGGTCCGACCCCTGGACCTCGCTCTTGTGCAGGATGCGCCATGCCAGCAGGCAGGCGAGGAAGATGCCGGCGCTGGGCAGCGCGCTCAGCTTGATCCAGGGACGGTTGATCCGCGCCACGGCGACGCCCAGAAGCCAGAGACCGAAATACATGCCGATCGACGAGCCGATGAACTGCGCCGCGCTCAGCCCCGCCATCAGGAAAAACGCGGGGAGCGCGACCAGCACCCGCGTACGGAGCGAATGCCCCACCCCGTACAGGGCGACCATCACGAACGGCCAGGCGACATAATACCAGGCTTCGTTGAACAGCGACCAAAGCGCGCCATTATCGCCATATTGGCCGCAAAATGCCGTTTGCAGGAACAGGGCGTTGCACGCCATGCCGGCTGGATTGAGATCGAAGGTCGAAAGCGACTGGCCCCGATAGAGATGCACCGTCACGAGCAGCACCGCCGTGAAACAGAGCGCGGGGAGCAGCACCGTCCATAGCCGGGCCATTCGCGCCACCGAATAATCGAGCAGGTCGAACTTATTCTGTTCATATTTCGCCAGCGACGTGCCGCCCACGAGGAAGCCACTGAGCACGAAAAAGATGATGACGCCCGCGGGACCGATGCTGGATGCCAATGAAATCAATGTGAAAGCTATCGATCTTTCACCCGCTGGCACGTCCCCGAAGTGAATGAAGACACGGTGATGAATATGTCCGAGCAAAACGGCGACCGCCGCCATCCATCGAAACAAGTCCAACCATAATGAAAAGGCTCGCTGTTCTTCCAGCCGCGTCGTCACCTGCACCATGTCGATGATCCCCTTACTAATGTAGATTATGGTTAATATCCTGCCTGCATTGCCAATCCAACATGGTTAACGGGGTCCTGCCGCACGGAGTGTCGCAATTTGACGCATTGCCTTTCGGCACGCGGGGCGCTATGGGCGGCCGCTTCCGGCCACAGGCGGGATATTCGCGGGAGAAGGCCAACAGCCTTCGATGGGACCGCTAAACTTGAACCGGGCTCTCTTTTCGGCGGGTCCAGCAACAGAGTGAGTGACAATGGCTAAGAAGATTACGGGCTATATCAAGCTCCAGGTGGCGGCCGGCGCCGCCAACCCTTCGCCGCCGATCGGCCCTGCCCTGGGTCAGCGCGGCGTCAACATCATGGAATTCTGCAAGGCGTTCAACGCCGCGACGGACAAGATGGAAAAGGGCACCCCCCTGCCGACCATCATCACCGTCTATGCGGACCGTTCGTTCACCTTCGTGACGAAGCAGCCGCCGGCCACCTACCTCATCAAGAAGGCCGTCAACCTGAAGTCGGGTTCCAAGGAGCCGGGCAAGGTCGTCGCCGGAAAGATCAAGCGCTCGCAACTGGCCGAGATCGCCCAGGCCAAGATGGCCGACCTCAACGCCAACGACATCGACGCAGCGACGAAGATCATCGAAGGCTCCGCCCGCGCGATGGGCCTTGAAGTGGTGGAGGGCTAAGGACATGGCAAAGCTGACGAAGAAGGCGAAGGCCCTGGCCGCTGCGGTCGACCGCGAGAAGCTGCACGGCGTCGATGAGGCGCTGGGCCTTATCAAGACCCATGCGACCGCCAAGTTCGACGAGAGCGTCGAAATCGCGATCAACCTGGGCGTCGACCCGCGTCACGCCGACCAGATGGTTCGTGGCGTGGTGACCCTGCCCGCCGGCACCGGCAAGGACGTGCGCGTCGCCGTGTTCGCCCGCAACGACAAGGCTCAGGCGGCGCTCGACGCCGGCGCCGATGTCGTGGGTGCAGAAGACCTGCTCGAATCGATCCAGGCGGGCAATATCGACTTCCAGCGCGTGATCGCCACCCCCGACATGATGGGTCTGGTGGGTCGCCTGGGTAAGGTTCTGGGTCCCAAGGGCCTGATGCCAAACCCGAAGCTGGGCACCGTGACGCCCAACGTCGCCGAAGCCGTGAAGGCCGCCAAGGGCGGTCAGATCGAATTCCGCGTCGAGAAGGCGGGCATCATCCACGCCGGCCTCGGCAAGGCGAGCTTCACCGCCGAAGACCTGCGCAAGAATTTCGACGCCTTCGTCGACGCGATCGTCAAGGCGAAGCCTTCGGGCTCGAAGGGCAAATATGTCCGCAAGATCGCCCTGTCCTCCTCAATGGGTCCGGGCGTGAAGGTCGACGTGGCGGAAGTCGCCTCGATCTGATCGGCTGACAATAACAGACAAGGGGCCGCTTTCCCTCCTTGCGGGGGAAGGCGGCCTTCTTATTTGGGGTTTGCCCCGAGCCTTCGCGGCAAAACCCGTGTTCCGGCGAAAGCTGGAACCCAAGGAAACCAGGTGGTGCGCTCGACCCTGGGCTCCTGCTTTTGCAGGAGCGCAAGAGCATCTGTATCCGTCGGGAATGGCGGGTCGCTTTTTACCGATGGAAAACAAGAACATGGCATTTGATACTCTTCCCGCTCTCCTGTCCCAGGCGCTCGTCGCCAAGGGGTATGAGGCGCTCACCCCCGTCCAGTCCGAAGTCACGCAGGAGGAAGCGCATGGCCGCGACCTGCTCGTGTCCGCGCAGACCGGCTCCGGCAAGACCGTCGCCTTCGGCCTCGCTATGGCGGGCGAATTGCTGGGCGACGCCGATCGGCTGCCCGTCGCCGGCCTGCCGCTGGCGCTGGTGATCGCGCCGACGCGCGAACTGGCGTTGCAGGTGAGCCGCGAGCTGGAATGGCTCTACGGCGCGGCGCGCGCGCGGATCGCCACCTGCGTCGGCGGCATGGACGCCGCGAAGGAGCGCCGTAACCTCAGCCACGGCGCGCATATCGTGGTCGGCACGCCCGGCCGCCTGCGCGACCATCTGGAGCGCGGCGCGCTTGACCTGTCCGGCATCCGCACCGTGGTGCTGGACGAAGCGGACGAGATGCTCGACATGGGCTTCCGCGAGGATCTGGAGGGCATTCTCGACAGCGCGCCGGAAGGCCGGCGCACCCTGCTCTTTTCGGCGACCATGCCCAAGCCCATCGTGGCGCTGGCCAAGCGTTACCAGAAGGATGCGCTGCGCATATCGACGATGAGCGAGGAGCGCGGCCATGGCGACATCAGTTATCAGGCGGTGACGGTCGCGCCTTCCGACATCGAACATGCGGTGGTGAACCTGCTGCGCTACCATGAGGCGGAGACGGCGATCCTGTTCTGCGCCACGCGCGACAATGTGCGGCACCTGCATGCCAGCCTTACCGAACGCGGCTTTACCGTCGTGGCGCTGTCGGGCGAGCATAGCCAGAACGAGCGCAACCACGCGTTGCAGGCGCTGCGCGACAAGCGGGCGCGGGTGTGCGTGGCGACCGACGTCGCCGCGCGCGGCATCGACCTGCCTTCGCTGTCGCTGGTGGTGCATGTCGAGCTGCCGCGCGACGCGGAAACGATGCAGCACCGCTCGGGCCGGACAGGCCGCGCGGGCAAGAAGGGAACGGCGGTTCTGATCGTCCCCTACCCGCGCCGTCGCCGGGTCGAATCCATGCTGCGCGGCGCGAAGATCCCCGTCGAATGGGGCACCCCGCCAAGCCGTGAGGCGATCCTGGAGCAGGACAATGCCCGGCTGCGCGCCACGCTGATGGAGCGGACGGAGCTGGACGAGGCGGACTGGGCGCTCGGCGCGGAATTGCTGGCCGAAAAGAGCCCCAAGGAAATCGCGGCGATGCTGGTGAAGAGCGCCCGCGCGGCCCTCCCCGCGCCCGAGGAACTGCTTGACCGCAGCGAGGCGCCCGCGCGCAGCGACGGGCCGCGTCCGGGGTTCGAGGATACCCAATGGTTCCGCATGGACATCGGCCGCCGCCACAATGCCGATCCGCGCTGGATCCTGCCGCTGATCTGCCGCCGCGGCCATGTGTCGCGACAGGACATCGGCGCGATCCGCATCGCCGCCAACGAGACGATGTTCGAAATCCCCAAGGCGATCGCCAGCCGCTTCATCGCGGCGGTGAAACGCACGGGCCAGGCGAACGACGAAGGCGCGGACGTGGCGTTCGAGGCCGTGGAAGGCGCACCGCGCGAACAGGCGCGCGAGAACCGGCGGCAGGGCAACCGCCCCAACGATCGCGGCCCGCGTCCGGGTGGGCCGGGCGGCTATGCGCCGCGCCCCTTCAAGGGCGGCGGCGCACGCAAGGGACCGCCGCGCGGCCGCTGACCCTTCGGACAGGCTAGGACCAAAAGGGCCGGTCGTTCATTCCCATGGGGATGAGTGACGGCCCTTTTCTCGTTCCGGTGCTGGGCGACCAGTTGAGCCATGACCTCCCCTCGCTGCGCGCGGTGGACAAGGAGGACGCGATCGTCCTGATGATGGAGGTCGCCGACGAAACGACCTATGTGAAGCACCACAAGGCCAAGATCGCGTTCCTGTTGTCCGCCATGCGCCATTATGCAGAGGCGCTGCGCGGAGCGGGATGGACGGTCGATTATGTCAGGCTGGACGACCCCGGAAATACAGGTTCCTTCACCGGGGAGGTGGCGCAGGCGATAGAGCGGCATGGGGCCAGCGCCATCCATGTTACCGAAGCGGGCGAATGGCGCGTCCGGGCGATGCTGGAAAGCTGGCAGGACCGCTTCTCCATCCCCGTCACCATCCATGAAGACGACCGCTTCCTTTGTTCCCATGCCGAGTTCGACAGCTGGGCGGCAGCGCGCACGCAGATGCGGATGGAATTTTTCTATCGCGACATGCGGCGCAAGACCGGGCTGCTATTGGACCGGGACGGCCAGCCGGAAGGCGGGCAATGGAATTACGACGCGGACAATCGCAAGCCCGCGCCCGGCCGCGACCTGCTGATGCCGCAGCCGATCCGCTTCCGGCCGGACAGCGTTACGAAAGAGGTGCTGGCGATGGTGGCGGATCGTTTCGCCGATCATATCGGCAGCCTGGACCATTTTCATTTCGCCGTGACCCGGCCAGACGCGCTGCGGCAGCAGCAGCGCTTCCTTGACGAAGCGCTGCCGCGCTTTGGCGACTATCAGGACGCGATGCTGACCGACGAGCCCTTCCTGTGGCATTCGGTCCTGTCGCCCTACATCAATGCCGGGCTGCTGGACCCGCTGGAATTGTGCCACGCGGTCGAGAAACGCTATCGCGCGGGCAAGGTACCGCTCAATTGCGCGGAAGGTTTCATCCGCCAGATCATCGGCTGGCGCGAATATGTGCGTGGCGTCTATTGGCACGAAGGGCCGGACTATGGCCGGCGCAATGCGCTGGACGCCGGGCGCGACCTGCCCGGCTTCTACTGGACCGGCGAAACGGACATGCACTGCCTGGCGCAGGCAATCGGCCAGACGATCGACCATGCCTACGCCCATCATATCCAGCGGCTGATGATCACCGGCAATTTCGCGCTGATCGCCGGGATCGATCCGCACCAGGTGCATGTCTGGTATCTGGAAGTCTATGCCGACGCCTATGAGTGGGTCGAGATGCCCAACACGGTCGGCATGGCGCTGTTCGCGGACGGAGGCCTGCTGGGGTCGAAGCCCTATGCGGCGGGCGGGGCCTATATCAATCGCATGTCGGATTATTGCGGCACATGCCGGTACGACGTGAAGCAGCGCGTGGGCGAGGATGCCTGCCCGTTCAACGCGCTCTATTGGGACTTCATCGCGCGCAACCAACGCAAGCTGGCGCGCAATCCGCGCATGGCGATGCCCTATCGCAATTGGGACAGGATGAAGGAAGAGGACCGCGCCGCCATCCGCGAACAGGCGGCGCGGTTCCTCCACGATCTGCGCTAGAGCATGTTCGAAGCGGACGGCACTGTCCGCTGCCTGGAAGAATGCGGAAAACAAAAGACAATTAGAGCAGGATGCGATTCAGTAGGAACGGACCATGCTCTAGCGCGCGCCGCAGAGCGTCAGCATCCGCGCCGCAAGCTCGCGTTCCCCCATGACGATATGCGGGACGCCAAGCGATTCGAGATGCGCCACCTCCGCGTCGCTGTGCGCGCGCGCGATGACATTGAGGTTGGCGTTGAGATGCCGGGCATGTTCGTGGATCGCCCCGCCCTCAAACCCTTCGGGCACGGCGATCAGCATGTTGCGCGCCTCGCCTATGCCTGCCGCGCGCAGGTGCCGATCCTCCAGCGCATTGCCCCGTACGACGATATGACCCGCTTCCCCGGCCTCCTCCGACTTGTCCTTGTCATCCTCTATGACGACGAAATGGACATCCTTGGCAGCAAGTTGCGCCGCGATCAGCTTGCCGACGCGGCCATAGCCCACCAGGATGGTGTGCCCCATGGTCTGCGCCAACTGGGCGTCGGCGGCCGAGGGGACATCCTCCTCCTTGCGATGGCTGCGCACGATCATCGAGAAGAGGATGGGGTTCAGGAAAATCGAGACCATCGCGCCTGCAAGGATCAGGTCGCGCGCATCCGCCGGCAAGACACCCAGGCCGGTGCCCAATGACGCAAGGATGAACGAGAATTCGCCTATCTGGGCCAGGCTGGCGGCGATGGTAAGCGCGGTCACATTGGGATGGCCGAAGGCGCGGACGATGCCCCAGGCCGCGATCGACTTGCCGATGACGATGATGAGCACGGTCGCCAGCAGCGGCAGCGGATGTTCCACCACGATGGACGGGTTGAACAACATGCCGACCGACACGAAGAAGAGCACGGCGAAGGCATCGCGCAGCGGCAGGGTTTCCTCGGTCGCGCGGCGGCTCAAAGGCGTTTCGCCCAGGATCATGCCCGCGAAGAAGGCGCCCAGCGCGAAGGACACGTCGAACACATAGGCCGCGCCGAACGCCACGCCCAATGCGATGGCGAGAACCGCGAGGCGGAACAGCTCGCGCGATCCGGTATGGACCACCCAGTGCAATGCCAGGGGGATCAGCCGCCGGCCGACCACCAGCATGACGACAACGAAGCCCACGACCTTCAGCAACGTGCCCAGCAGCGGCGCGAGCAGCGCCGACGCCCCGCCCCCGTCCGCGCTGTTCATGACCGCGGCCAGCGCAGGCAGCAGGACGAGCGCCAGCACCATCACGAGATCCTCGACGATGAGCCAGCCGACCGCGATCCGGCCGCGGCGCGTGTCGACCAGGTCCGCGCCCTGCAGCGCGCGGAGCAGGACGACCGTGCTGGCGACCGACAGTGCCAGCCCGAAGACCAGCCCGCCCATCAGCGTCCAGCCCATGAGGTGCGCAAGGCCCATGCCGAGCAGGGTCGCAACGGCGATCTGCACCAGCGCCCCCGGCACGGCGATATTCTTGACCGACAGAAGATCCTTCAGCGAAAAATGCAGGCCAACACCGAACATCAGCAGGATGACGCCGATCTCCGCGAGTTCGTTGGCCAGGCTGGCGTCCGCGACGAAGCCGGGGGTGAAGGGGCCGACGAGGATGCCCGCGACAAGATAGCCGACGAGCGGCGACAGCTTCAGCCGATGGGCGATGGAGCCCATGATGAAGGCCACGACGAGGCCGGCAACGATGGTGCCGATCAGGGGCGTGTGGTGGGGCATATGACCCTTTCGATCTGGGGGACCGGACGCGGCACACGTCCACGTCCGGTCCTATATTCATGTCATGCGACGACGGTCATCATCGTCATGGCGAGGACGGCGGCTGCGATGCCGAGGCCGGTCATGACAATCGGCATGAACCACCAGGGCGGCCTGCGACCGGATCGCTCATCGTCTTCAGGCAAGGACTCCTCCCGCTGCCGACGAAGGCCCGCGCGGGGCGGGCCGGCTTTTGCGAATCGTCAGGCCAAGGCGGGAGGCGCGCGGGCGCGATGGGCGGCAGCCAGCGCGGGATGCGGGAGAGGATCGACAAGCGGCCCAGCGCCATGCCGTTCGGCTGTCTTCGATCCGCCCAGCAGGCACAGGACCGCAACGCACAGAAGCAGCATCGGAATGGAGTTGCCGCCATCCGGCCGGCGGGCTTGGCTTGTCTCGACCCGGATTGCGGTGTGCGCCTTCACCGCCACTTCGCTGGTGGCGGGATTGAAGGCGGAACCCCTGGCGCGGCTGAGGGGAGGACCGAGCGGTGCGAGGGCAGACAGAAGCGTCACGGCGATCAGGGTCCAGAGCGCGGCGAAAAGCATGGCACGGTTGCCCGCTCCCCTTTCCTTCCGTCGATCTATCCCCATGTGCCGCATCGGCCGCTTCGTTCCTTCCGTTCCAGTGGAAGATAGGAAGGCGACCCCCTAAAAGCCAGTGCGGAAAGCGCGCCGGATCGGTTGACAGCGCCGCATCATTCCACTAACGGGCCACATTCCCGCGCGGGTCGACAGGATTTCTCCTCGATGATCTGCGTAAAGCAGATTTGAACGAGAAGAGACAAGCCATGTTCGCTATCGTGCGCACGGGCGGCAAGCAGTATCGCGTCGCCGCCGGAGACAAGATCGTCGTTGAGAAGCTGGCCGGTGAAGCCGGCGACAAGGTCACGCTGGGCGATGTCCTGTTCGCCGGCGAAGGCAGCGACGTGAAAGATGCGTCGAAGCTGACGGTCGCCGCTGAAATCATCGCGCAGGCGAAGGGCGAGAAGGTCATCGTCTTCAAGAAGCGCCGCCGCCACAATTATCGCCGCAAGAACGGCCACCGCCAGAATCACACGATCCTGAAGATCGTGTCGATCGGCGCCTGAGCCAGCAGCAAAGAATTCGAGGAGTTTAGGTCATGGCACATAAGAAAGCTGGCGGTTCGTCGCGCAACGGTCGCGATTCTGAGTCGAAGCGCCTTGGCGTCAAGAAGTTCGGCGGTCAGGACGTGATCGGCGGCAACATCATCATTCGCCAGCGCGGCACCCGCGTCTATCCGGGCCGCAATGTGGGCATGGGCAAGGACCATACCCTCTTCGCGCTTGGCGAAGGCAAGGTGGTGTTCCACACCGGCAAGCTTGGCCGCAAATATGTGTCGGTCGACGCGGTAGCCGAAGCCGCCGAATAACGGACGACTGATGACGGGTCGTCCTTCGCAAGGGGCGATCCTCCCGGGGTCCAGGCACAGAGCCTGACGCCGGTATCCGAGGGAATTAAGGGGCGCTCCTCACCGTAGAGGGGCGCCCCTTTTCCGTTGGGCGAACCCCCCTCTCAAAATCCCTCAAGCCTCTGGAACATAACGCCTTCTCGCGCGTCGAGCGGGCGCGACCCATCCAGAGCGAACCGTCGTCAAGCCGTCATCAACGGCGGCTAACGGCGCGGAATAGAGGAGAGAATAGCATGTTCGCCCGTACCCCTCGCCTGCTGCTGCGTCCCGGCTGGATGGAAGACGCGCCGGCGCTGGCGCTGGCCATCAACGATGCTGCCATCCTGCGCAACCTGGCGCGCGCGCCCAGCCCCTATGGGCTGGAGGACGCGGAAGGCTTTCTGTCGCTGCCGCATGACGTCCGTCTGCCCCGGCTGCTCGCCTTCACCCGCACCAAGGGCGCGCCGCGTCTGGTCGGCGGGTGCGACATTCATCTGGACGAGAAAGGCGTGCCGGAACTGGGATATTGGATCGCCCGCTCCTATTGGGGGCTTGGCTTTGCCACCGAAGCCGCGCGCGCCGTGATGAACATGGCGCGGGCGAGCGGTGTTAGCGGCATCCGCGCCAGCCATTTCGTCGACAACCCGGCATCGGGCAATGTGCTGCGCAAGCTCGGCTTCCGCTTCGCCGGGCAGGTCGAGCGCCGCTACAGCCTGGGCCGGGACGCAATGGTCGACTGCCTTCTGTTCGAGGAAGGCGAAGGCGGACATGGGAATGACGATCCGGCCATGGACCTTTACGCGGACGCGCTTCCCGTCGCTGCCTGACACCTGCCGCAGGAGGCCGCCCTTCCCATCAGGAGGCGGCCTCCTGCTGGCGGGGGCGATCGAATACGCGCGTGGGGTGACCATTGAGCTGGGTATCGACCAGCGGGCGGAAGCCCAGCTTTTCGGCAACCTTAATGGACGCACCGTTGCCCGGATCGATGATGCAGCGGAGCGAGGGCGTATCGACATGGACATCGGCCCAAGTGACCACCGCCTGCATCGCTTCGGTGGCGATCCCTCTGCCCCACGCGTCGGGGCCAAGCACCCAACCGGCTTCCGGCACGCCTTCCAGTTGGGGCAGGCCGCGTTCGGCGCTGAGCAGGCCCGCTTCGCCCAGGAACGCGCCGCTCTCCCTTTCCTCTATCACCCACATGCCGTGGCCCAGCAGCGACCACATGCCGGCATATCGCAACAGGCGGAACCACACGGCCTGCGCCTCCTGCGGCGCGCCGCCGATGAAGCGGACGACATCGGCGTCGGCCCAGAGGCGGCGGCAGGCGGCATAGTCCGCAATGCCATGCGGACGCAGGATCAGACGGGGCGTGTGCAGGACAGGCGCTTGAGACATGCGTCGATAAGACCCTGCGCCGCCCGCCCGGTCAAGCCGCTGAGGGCATTCCCCCTTCCATGCGCGCATCGGCGTAGGGCGTGTCCGCAAGGGCGATGAGCGCCCGGTCGTCCACCTGCCACGGATGGAAGCCCGGCAGAAAGTAGCGCATCCAGGGCCAGGCGGTGCGGCGCAGGATGCCGGGCCGCACCAGAGCGTAATGCAGCAAGCCGCCCCAGGCCCGAACGCGTGTCATGCCATCCTGCCGCAGAAGCTCGACCATGCCGCGCGCGCGGTGATGCAGGAAATGGCGGGTGACGACCAGCATCATCAGCGACTTGACCCACCAGCGCTTGAGGGGCGGCCAGTCGCGGGTCGCGTGGCACCATATGTCGTGCGCCACGCCCTTATGTTCGATCTCCTCCATCGCATGCCAGCGCCAGAGAGCGGCCAGTTCCGGATCGGCACCATCCAAATAACGGGGGTCGCGCAGCAATTGATGGGCGAGAACGGCCGTGAAATGCTCCAGCGCCATGGTGGCGGCAAGGCGAATGATGGGCGGGCGGCTATAGGCAAGATCCAGCACCATCGTCACGTCCGCGTCGAGGCGCGTGACATCATAGCCATGGTCCGTCACCTGCCTGTTGAAGGCGAGATGTTCGCGGCTGTGCACCACTTCCTGCTTGATGAAGGCCGCGACCTCCCCCGCGAGCTTTTCGGACACACCGTCGCGAAAGGCGCGGACGGAATCGATGAAGAAGGCTTCGCCGCGCGGAAAGGTGATCGACAGCGCATTGAAGAAAGCCGTGGCGATCGGATCGCCGTTCAGCCAATGTCGCGCCGATGCGTGATCGCGGCCGAAGCGGCGATCGCGCGGGGTGATGGTGAGTTGGACAGGTGTCATGGACGCCTCCTATGCTTACTTACATTGATGTAAATAATGGTAACTGACACTGATGTCAATAAAGCGACTACGCCTTAGCCCGGATGAAAGCCGCCTTGCCGCCGTCGAAGCAGCGCGCGCTTTGCTGATCGAAACCGGGCCGCAGTCCGTGACGCTGAAGGCGGTGGCGGCGCGAATCGGGCGCACCCACGCCAATCTGCTGCACCATTTCGGATCAGCGGCGGGGCTTCAGAAAGCGCTCGCGGGGCATCTGGCAGAAGTCATCACCGCCAGCATCGGCGAGGCGGTCGATGCGGCGCGGCGCGGCGAGGTCAGCCCGCGCACCATCGTCGACATGACCTTCGACGCCTTCGACGCGCAGGGCGCTGGCGCGCTCGCGAGCTGGATGCTGTCTTCCGGCAACGAGGACGCACTCGATCCGGTGGTGGAGGCGATCCACCGGCTCGTCGACAAGCTCGCCGCGAGCGCGCTGACGTCCAACCTCGCCGACCTGATCCGGGAAAATACGCTGATGCTGGTGCTGCTGGCGCTGGGCGATTCGCAACTGGGCGGTCCGATGGCGGCAGCGATCGGCCTGTCGCGCGAAAAGGCGCGCGAGATCGCGACGCGCAGCCTGACTCACGCGCTGATGCAGGAAGCCGCATCCCTTGCGCAGCAGGCCAAGGTTTAACTTTCCCGCCGATGGCGCTATGGGCGCGCCATGCATTTCCTCGATCAAGCGAAAATCTTCATCAAGTCCGGCTGGGGCGGTCCCGGCGCGGTCAGTTTCCGGCGCGAAAAATATGTCGAATATGGCGGGCCGGACGGCGGCAATGGCGGCAAGGGCGGCGACATCATCTTCGAGGCGGTGGCCGGCCTCAACACGCTGATCGACTTTCGCTACACCCAGCATTTCAAGGCGCAGCGCGGCCAGCCCGGCATGGGCAAGAATCGCTATGGCGCGGGCGGCGAAGACCTGATCATCAAGGTGCCCGTCGGTACGCAAATCCTGTCCGATCCCGTTCCGGTGGACGGGTCCGAAGACCCGGAAGACGGCACCATGGAATATGAGCAGGACCTGCTCGCCGACTTCACCGAAGTGGGCCAGCGGATCGTTCTGCTGCGTGGCGGCGATGGCGGCCGCGGCAACCTGTCCTACAAGACCAGCACCAACCGCGCGCCGCGCCAGCATGGTACGGGCTGGCCAGGGCAGGAAATGTGGGTGTGGCTGCGCCTCAAGCTGCTGGCGGACGTCGGGCTGGTGGGAATGCCCAATGCCGGCAAGTCGACCTTCATCAACCAGGTGACGAACACCAAGGCGAAGGTCGGCGCCTATGCCTTCACCACCACCAAGCCGCAACTGGGCGTCGTGCTGCACCGCGACCGCGAATTCGTGCTGGCCGACATCCCCGGCCTGATCGAGGGCGCGGCGGAGGGCGCGGGCATCGGTGACCGGTTCCTGGGCCATATCGAACGGTGCCGGGTGCTGCTGCACCTCATCGACGCGACCGGCGACGACCCGGTCGAACAGTTCCGCATCGTCACCGACGAGCTGGCTGCCTATGGCGGCGGCCTCGAAGAAAAGCCGCAGCTCGTCGTGCTGAACAAGGGCGACCTGCTGGGGCAGGAGCTGATGGAGGATATCGCCGACCAGTTGCGCGACGAAGCGGGCGTGGAAGAGGTGTTCATCATTTCCGGCGCGACCGGCGAAGGCGTCGGCGTGTTGCTGGACGCGGTGCTGCCGCTGCTGGATCAGCCGCCCGAAAGCGAAGAGGAAGACGCGCCGGAGGCCGACAAGCCGTGGTCCCCTATTTGACCGACTAAGACTCCCCTCCGTTTGAAGGGAGGGGTCGGGGATGGGTTGCGAACGAAGCGAGCCCCATCTCCGGGTGACAGATCAGACGCGTCGCCCGCGCGGCGCACCCACCCCCTGCCCCTCCCTTCAAAGGGAGGGGGGAAATTGGACCATGACCCACCCCCTTTCCGGCTTTCCCCCTGCCCTGATCCGCCGCCTGGTCATCAAGATCGGGTCGGCACTGCTGGTCGACCCGGACGGACAGGTCCGGACCGACTGGCTGCGCACGCTGGTGGACGATGTCGCCGGGCGGGTCGCGGCGGGGCAGCAGGTCATCATCGTGTCGTCGGGCGCGATCGCGCTGGGCGCGCGACGGCTGAAGCTGCCCAAGGGCGGGCGCGGCAGCCTTGAGGATGCGCAGGCGGCGGCGGCGACCGGCCAGATCGCGCTGTCGCAATGCTGGGCCAGCCTGCTGGCCGAACGCGGCATCACAGCGGCGCAGATGCTGGTGACGCTGGACGATCTGGAAAACAGGCGGCGTTACCTGAATGCCTCCGCCACGCTGGAACGGCTGATGGCGCTGGGCGTGGTGCCCGTGGTGAACGAAAATGACAGCGTGGCGACGGCGGAGATCCGCTTCGGCGACAATGACCGGCTGGCGGCACGTATCGGACAGGCGGCACGGGCCGACGCGGTTGCGCTGCTGTCGGACGTGGACGGGCTTTACACCGCCAATCCGCACGTCGATGCGAGCGCCATGCTGATCGAGACGATTGAGACGATAGACGACGCCATCATGGCGATGGCCGACGGCGGCTCCGCTTCGGGCATGGGATCGGGCGGCATGGTGTCCAAGATCCAGGCCGCGAAGATCGCCACGGGCGCGGGTGCGCACCTCGCCATCCTGTCCGGCAAGGTGGACGCGCCGCTCGCTCACTGGGCGAACGGGGGGAAGGGGTCGATTTTCCTGGCCGCTCCCGCCAAGGGCGCGCGCAAGGGTTGGCTTGCGGGGCGGCTGACCACGCTGGGGCGGGTGGTGGTGGACGCTGGCGCGGAACGGGCGCTGGGCAAGGGCAACAGCCTGCTTCCCGCAGGGGTGGCGCGGGTCGAGGGCCTGTTCGAGCGCGGCGACGTGGTCGACATCGTGGCGCAGGACGGCCGTGTGATCGCGCGCGGCCTGATCGAATATGACAGCGAGGCGGCCGCGAAGATCGCCGGCCGGCGCAGCGAGGAGATCGCGGCCCTGCTGGGCGAGATGCACCGATCCGTGCTGATCCACCGCGACCATATGGCGATGGTCTGACTGGCCATGGTATTCCGCATTGCGATGACAGGCGCGACGGGGTTCGTCGGCGCGGAGACACTGAGCCAGGCGCTTGGCGAAGGAGTGCGCGTCAATGCCCTGACCCGCAGCGCCCAGCCGCCGCGCGCCAAGCTGAAATGGGTGCCCGGATCGCTTGAGGACGCGGCCGCACTCGATACGCTGGTGCGCGATGCGGATGCGGTGGTGCATATTGCGGGCGTGGTGAACGCGCCTGACCGGGAGGGGTTCGAGGCCGGCAACGCGCGCGGCACCGTGGCGGTGATCGACGCGATGCGGCGGCGGGGCATTCGGCGGCTCGTGCATGTCTCCTCGCTCGCGGCGCGCGAGCCCAGGCTGTCCGACTATGGCTGGTCCAAGGAACTGGCGGAAAAACATGTAAAGGCGAGCGGCCTTGACTGGACCATCGTGCGGCCGCCGGCGATCTACGGCCCCCGGGACCGCGAGATGCTGGAACTGTTCCGCATGGCAAAGCGCGGCATCATGATGCTGCCGCCGGGCGGGCGGTTGTCGGTCATCCATGTCGCCGATCTTGCCCGGCTGCTGCTAAGCCTGGCGCAGGAGCAGGAAAACAGCCTGACGCGCACTTACGAGGTCGATGACGGCACGGCAGGCGGATGGGATCACAAGGATTTCGGCGCGGCGATCGGACGGGCGGTCGGCCGCAACGTGCGCGTCATGGCGACGCCGCAATGGCTGCTGTCAATCGCGGCGCGCGCCGACCGGCTCGTTCGGGGCAAGCGCGCCAAGCTGACGCCCGACCGGGTCGATTATTTCTGCCATCCCGACTGGGTGGTGGGGAAACGCAAGCAGCCGCCCAAAAGGCTATGGCTGCCGCAAGTGCCGACCGAAGAGGGGTTGAAGGCGACGGCGGCGGCCTATCGGGAGAAGGGGTGGCTCTAAATCCGGCTTAGTGCCGCACGGAATGCGTCCGTTGGCGGCCCGTTGCCCGGCATGACCGATCCCGACATAGAGCCTTTTCGAAGCGGACGGCATCGTCCGCTGCCTGGGAAAATGCGGAAGACAAAAGATAACTAGAGCATAGGGCGACGGAACATAGCGGCGCCACGCTGGACTGAAGCCTAACGATCCTCCGCCGCCGGCTTTTTCGCGCGCTGTTCGGCCAGGAATTCGCTGATCGCCTGCCCGCTGGCATTGAGCAGCGGAAAGGTGCGCGCGTCGCTCAGCCAGTCCGGCCGCCGCGCCGCGCTGCCGTAGAAAGTGTCATAGACCAGGCTGAAGGCGAGGAAGACGAGCGTCGCGCCGATCAGCCCCTTGACCGCGCCGAAGCCCGCGCCCAGCACCCGGTCGACCGGGCCGAGAATCGACTGGCGGGTGCGGCGGCCGATAGCGTGGGCGATGAGCTTTCCGATGCCGAAGGTGACGCCGAAGACCAGGACCAGCGCCAGCACCGCCGCGCCGCTGGCCGAGCCGACGAAGGCGCTCAGCAGTTCGGCCGCGGAGGCGTGAAACAGGCGGATGGCGAAGATCGCCAGCACCCAGGCGATCAGCGAGAGTGTTTCCAGCACGAAGCCGCGCATGAGGCCGAGCACGGCGCAGCCGCCGATGGCAAGCAGGACGAGGATGTCGATGGCGTTCATTGCCGCCGTGGCTATCCCCTGCCCAGCATCTGGTCAACAAGCTGGCTCAAGGTGCGAAAGCCGCTCACCGCTATCCCCTTCACCCCGTCGCTGGCCGATGCGGGCACGAAGGCGCGGTTGAAGCCGAGCTTGGCAGCTTCCCGCAGGCGCAGGGGCGCATGCGCGACCGGGCGTATTTCGCTGGACAGCGCGACTTCGCCGAACAGCACGACGTCGGCGGGAACCGGGCGTTCCGAAAGAGCGGAAATCAACGCGGCGGCGACGGCCAGGTCGGCGGCCGGATCGCTCAGCCGATATCCGCCCGCGACGTTCAGATAGACTTCCGCCGTCGAGAAGCTGAGGCCGCAGCGCGCCTCCAGCACGGCGAGAATCATGGCGAGGCGGCCGCTGTCCCATCCCACCACTGCCCGCCGGGGCGTCGCGCCGCTCGACAGCCGCACCACCAGCGCCTGGATTTCGACCAGCACGGGCCGCGTCCCTTCCAGCGCCGGAAAGACGGTGGCGCCCGTCACCGTTTCGTCCCGATGCGTCAGGAACAGCGCGGACGGGTTGGCGACTTCCTCCAGTCCCTCCGCCACCATGGCGAAGACGCCGATCTCGTCAGTGCCGCCGAAGCGGTTCTTGATCGCCCGCAGGATGCGATACTGATGGCTGCGCTCGCCCTCGAACGCCAGCACGGTATCGACCATATGTTCAAGCACGCGCGGGCCCGCGATGCTGCCATCCTTGGTCACATGGCCGACGAGGATAAGCGCTGTGCCGCGCTGCTTGGCGAACTTGATGAGTTCCTGCGCCGACGCGCGCACCTGGCTGACGGTGCCGGGCGCGCCTTCGATCAGGTCGCTGTGCATCGTCTGGATCGAATCGATCACCAGCAAGGCGGGCGGCGGGCCGTCGCCCAGCGTCGTCAATATGTCACGGACCGACGTGGCGCTGGCGAGCTGGACGGGCGCGTTGCCGAGGCCGAGGCGCTGCGCGCGCAGGCGGACCTGATCGGCGGCCTCTTCCCCGCTGATATAGGCGACAGACAGGCCCCGCGCCGCGATCCGCGCCGCTGCCTGGAGCAGCAGGGTCGATTTGCCGATGCCCGGATCGCCGCCGATCAGCGTCGCCGATCCGCTGACGATGCCGCCGCCAAGCGCGCGGTCGAACTCCGCGATGCCGGTCGAGGTGCGCGGCGGCAACTCGACATCGGCGTCGAGGCCGACCAGCGTGATCGACCGCCCGCCCCCCTGAAGGTCATGGCGCGCGGAGAACACGGTTTCGGCCGCTTCCTCGACGATGCTGTTCCATTCGCCGCAATCCTCGCACTGGCCCTGCCACCGGCTGGTGACGGTGCCGCATTGTTGACAGACGAATTTGCGCTTTGCCTTGGCCATGCCACGGCTATGCCGGGACAATGCGAACATTGCAAGAACATGCCATCCCGCTCTGGAAACATCCGCGCCGCTGGCGCATTGATCCGGCATGACAACGATCCGCGTCGCGAGCTACAATATCCGCAAGGCCATCGGCACGGACAGGCGGCGGGTTCCCGAACGGGTGCTCGAGGTGCTGAACGAGGTGAACGCCGACATCGTCGCCCTGCAGGAGGCGGACCGGCGGTTCGGCGTTCGGTCAGCGGCCATCCCGCCGCAGCTGATGGACAAATTCAGCGACTATAAGCCAGTGCCGCTCAACGTCCAGGTCGATTCGATGGGCTGGCACGGCAACGCGCTGCTGGTGCGCAAGGCCGCCGAGATCGGCGCGCATGACGTGCTGCACCTGCCCTATCTGGAACCGCGCGGCGCGACCATGGCGGAAGTGTCCATGGGCGGCGCGAGCGTCCGGGTGTTCGGCATGCATCTCGACCTGTCGGGGCTGTGGCGGCGCAAGCAGGCGGCGGCGGTGATCAATGCCGCCGCGCAGCGAACGGCGATGCCGACCGTGCTGATGGGCGACCTTAATGAATGGAGCGCGGAACGCGGCTGCCTGGCGGACTTTGCCCGCCATTACTGCTTCGCGCCGTGCGGGCGCAGCTTCCACGCGCGGCGGCCGGTGGCGCGGCTCGACCGGATCATGCATTGCGGGCGGATGACGCTGAAGGACTGCGGCGTCCATGAAAGCGCGGCGGCGCGCAAGGCTTCCGACCATCTGCCGATCTGGGCGGAATTCAAACTTGGGTAACGCCGTCCTCCGTTCGTTTCGGGCGGGCATTGGGTTGCGATTTCCGTCACCCTCTGCGACGTTCCTGCCATGAAGGAGCGGGAACTGCGCCTTGCGCTGGTCTGCTATGGCGGGATCAGCCTGGCGGTCTATATGCATGGCATCACGAAGGAGCTGTGGCGGCTGGCGCGGGCAAGCCGCGCCTTCCACGATAATGCGCCCGCCAGCCAGGGCAGCGAGGCGGTGTACCGGCAAGTGCTGGAGGCAATCGAGGCAGCGAGCGGCATCCGGCTGCGCGTCATGCCCGACATCATCGCCGGGGCGAGCGCGGGCGGCATCAACGGCATCTTCCTGGCGCAGGCGATCGAGACCGGCCAGTCCCTGGACCCGCTGACCGACCTGTGGCTGGACAATGCCGATGTCGACCGGCTGCTGGATCCCGATGCGCGGCCGGCGCGGGCGCTGACCAAATTCTGGGCGACGCCGCTCGTCTGGATGGCGGCGCGGCGGCCGGGCGACGCGGTGGAGCGCACCGTCGCCCCGGACACGCGGGAAGAAGTGCGGATGAAGCTGTCCCGCTTCATCCGGTCGCGCTGGTTCGAGCCACCTTTCGGCGGCGAGGTGTTCACCACCATGATCCTGGAGGCATTCGACGCCATGGCAGTGGCGGAACGCGGGCCGCCCCTGCTGCCGGAGGGGCATCCGCTCGACCTGTTCGTCACCGTCACCGATTTCGAGGGCCATGCCCAGAGCCTGAACCTCAACAGCCCGCCGCAGGTGATCGAGACCGAGCATCGCCTGTCCATCGGCTTTCGCGCGCGGGGGCGAGAGGCGCGTGCCTTCGCCGACCCGGTGGAGCTGACCTTCGCGGCGCGCGCGACGGCGAGCTTTCCGGGCGCATTCCCGCCTTTCACCGTGCGGGAGCTGGACCGGGTGCTCAAGCGCCGCCATCGCGGCTGGCCGACGCGGGAGGCGTTCCTGGGCCGCGCGCTGCCCCGCCATGCCGCGCGCGGGACGGCGGAGGACGCCGTGCTGATCGACGGATCGGTCCTGGCCAACGCCCCCTTCGCGCAAGCCATCGGCGCGCTGCGCAACCGCCCCTCGCGGCGGGAGGTGGACCGCCGCTTCGTCTATATCGATCCCAAGCCCGGCCGTCGCTCCATCCGCCTGAACAAGGATGGCGAGCGGGAGGATGCGCCTGCCGGGGAGACCGCGCCCCTGCCCGGCTTCTTCCGCACGATCTTCGGCGCGCTGAGCGACATTCCGCGCGAACAGCCGATCCGCGACAATCTGGAGGCGATAGACCGCCATTCGGCGCGCATCCGGCGCACGCGCCGGATATTGGACGCGCTGCGTCCGGGCATAGAGGCGGAGGTGGAAAGCGCCATCGGCAAAATGCTGTTCCTCGATCGCCCGACGCCCGCGCGCCTGTCGGCCTGGCGCGCCAAGGCGCAGCAGCGGGCGGCGGGCGCGGCGGGATTCGCCTATCCGGCCTACGGACATCTGAAACTGTCCGGCATCGTCGAATCGCTCAGCGATCTGCTGTTCCGCCTGTCGGGCGAAGACAGCGCGATGATGCGCGAGGCCTATCGCCAGGCGATCTGGGCGCAGGTGCGCAAGGACGGGGCGGACCAGCTGACCGGCTCCAACGGATCGGCGGCCGCGCCCGTCGCCTTCTTCCGCGCCCACGACCTTGCCTTCCGCATTCGCCGCCTGCGCTATCTGGCGCGGCGGCTGGGGGACACGCTGGAACTGGAAGCGGAAGCGGACGACCCGGCGGTGCAGGGGATGCACGACGCCATCTATGGCGCGCTGGCGCTCTATGCCGAATGCGAGGATGCGGATTTCCACGGGGCGCAGGTCGCGGACGCGGCGAAGGACGTGCCGGGCGACGCGGGCGGGGCGCTGGCGGCGGTGGCGACCGCCCGTGGGCTCAAGGCGCGGGACGAGGCGGCGGACCAGATGCTGTCCGACGCGTTCGCCGCGCTGCCCAAGGCGGGGCGGCGGACGATGCTGCTCGCCTATCTCGGCTTTCCCTTCACCGACATCGCCACGCTACCGTTGCATCAAGGTGACAGTCTGGACGAATATGATCCGGTCAAGGTGGACCGGATTTCGCCGGAGGATTGCGGCGCGATCCGCGCCGGCGGCGCGGAACAGACGCTCAAAGGCATAGAATTCAACAATTTCGGGGCATTTTTTAGCAGGGCCTATCGGGAAAATGATTATCTTTGGGGCCGATTGCACGGCGTCGAGCGGCTTCTGGATATCGTGAATAGTGCAACACCCATAGCCAGCCGTCTTCCCCCTGAAACGGTTGCCACGTATAGGCGGGCGGCGTTTCTGGCGATCCTGGACGAGGAAGAGTCGCGGTTGTCCCATGTGGGCGACCTGATCGCCAGCTTGCGGGAGGAAATCGGGTGAGCGGGCGTTTCGTGCTGGTTCCGTTGGTGGTGATGCTGGCCTTGGCCGGCTGCCGCGATTCGTCTGCCGACAGCGCCCAGGCCGGCAACGTCGGCGCGCCTGCGCCACTGGACCTGCCGCCCGCGCCGCTCGCCATTGCCGAGCCCGATGCGCCCCCGCCCGTGAAGCCCGCCCCCTCGCCCACCGTCACCGTCCGCGCGCAGCCCGCGCCGCGCAACCCGCTGGACCTGCCGGCCAGCGGCGACGAGGCGGCGATCGAACCCTTCCCCCGGGAAGTCACCACCTTCATGGTGGATCGCGATGGATGCGACCATTTCCGGGGCGAAGAGCCGCATGACGCCGAACGGCGCGCCTATATCGCCGAAAGCGTCGCGGAACTGTGCACCGGGACGGACGCGCGGCTGGCGATGCTGCGGCGGCGATATGCCGCCGATCCTTCGGTCATCGCCGCGCTCAAGGGCTATGAGGACCGGGTCGAGACACCCGCTTCCTACTGACGGTCAGGGGGCGATCGCGTCGATCGCCCTGGCCATGTCGATGTCCCGCTGTGACAGGCCGCCAGCGTCGTGGGTCGTGAGCATGATCTCAACCCGGTTATAGACGTTGGACCATTCGGGATGATGGTCGGCCCGTTCCGCCATGATCGCGACATGGGTCATGAAGGCGAAGGCGGCGGCGAAATCGGCGAAGGCAAAGCGGCGCACGATGCCGTCGGGATCTCCGGCGGCGGTCCATAGCGGTAGGTCAGCGAGCGCCAGCGCCCGTTCCTCATCAGTCAATTTAGCAATCATGTCCCTATCCTGATCCCGTAGTTTGGCCTATGTCGCAGCGATGTCGCCCAACGGTCAACCGCTCCGCTTCGCCCCCACCAGGGAAGAGATAGAGGCGCTGGCGCTGGAGGCGCTGGGACGATTGCCGCCGCCCTTTTCCGACCATCTGGCCAATGTCGTGCTGTTCGTCGAGGAATTTGCCGACGCCGACATATTGAAGGACATGGAGATAGACGACCCGTTCGGCCTGACCGGCCTCTATAGCGGCCGGCCGGTGGGACAGGAGGCGCAGACAGGGGATGCGCCGCCGACCGTGCATCTCTATCGCCGGCCGCTGCTGGACGAATGGGTCGAAACGGGCGTGCCGCTCGACGCGCTCGTCACCCATGTGGTGGTGCATGAGATCGGCCATCATTTCGGCCTGTCCGACCTGGACATGCATGTGCTGGAGGACATGGTTTCGCCATGACCGGCGCGGCGCTGCGGCTGACCGGCGTCGCCTGCGCGCGCGGCGGGCGAATGCTTTTCCGCAACGTGTCGCTTGACCTGAAGCCCGGCGGCGCTGCGCTGCTGACCGGCCCCAACGGTATCGGGAAGTCGAGCCTGCTGCGGCTGTGCGCTGGGCTGCTGCCCGCCCTTGCCGGCACGGTGGAGCGATCGGGCGGCGTGGCGATGACGGACGAGCGGCTGGCGCTGGATAGCGACCTGCCGCTGGCAAAGGCGCTGCAGGTCTGGGCCGGTCTGGATGGCGCGAGGCCGGGCGCGGTGACAGCGGCGCTGGAGGCGATGGCGCTGACGCCGCTCACCGACCTGCCGGTGCGGATGCTGTCGACCGGGCAGCGCAAGCGCGCGATGCTGGCGCGGGTGATGGCGAGCCGCGCGGGCCTGTGGTTGCTGGACGAACCGGGCAACGGGCTGGACGATAGCTCGCTCGACCTGCTGGGCCGCGCCGTGGCGGATCATCTGGCTGGCGGCGGGATCGTGATCGCGGCGTCGCACCAGCCGCTTCCCTTGCGCGATCCCGTCCATGTCGCCCTGGCGGACCATCGGGCGGAGGCGGCGTGAAGCGGTTCCTGCTGCTCGTCCGCCGCGACCTGCGCCAGGCCTGGACATCGGGCGGGCTATGGCTGCCGGTCGCCTTCCTGTTGCTGGTCGCCAGCCTCTATCCCTTCGCGGTCGGGCCGGACGCGGCGCTGCTGGCGCGGACGGGGGGCGGGATGCTCTGGATCGCGGCGCTGCTCGCCAGCCTGCTGCCGGTCGACCGGCTGGTCGGACCGGACATGGAAGCGGGCGTGCTGGACCAGATCGCGCTGCGCGGCATTGGCGAGGAAGCGGTGGTGAGCGCCAAGCTGGCGGCGCACTGGCTGGGCTTCGGCCCGCCGCTGATGATCGCGGCGCTGCCCGCCGCCGCGCTGCTGAAGCTGGAGGGCGAAACGATCCTGAAACTGGAGGCGGGGTTGGCTGTCGGCACGCCCGCGCTGGCGGCGCTGGGGCTGCTGGTCGCGACGCTGACGGCCGGTCTGCGGTCTAGCGGCGCGCTGGCCGGGCTGCTGGCGCTGCCGCTGGCGGTGCCGCTGCTGATCTTCGGCGCTGGAACGCTGGGCGACGGCAGCGGCGCGGCGATCAAGTTCCTGGGCGCGGCGTCATTGCTGCTGGTGGCGATCACGCCCTTTGCCGGCGGGGCGGCGATCCGGGCGGGCCGGGAATAGGATTTTGCAGCCTTAACTTCGCATATTTCCCGCAGGATGCGACATGATGTTGCGCCGGGATGATCCTATCGGAAAGCGGGGCGGACCGGCCAGACCCGCGCAGCTGCGGACAATAGCAGCCGCTGGCCGCGTAGGAGAGACGGCAGCCTTTGCCGTCCGCCCTGCGCGCTCTCGACAGTTCCCGGTCCTTGCGCCAAAGGCGACGCATGTTCGGCATCGTCGCATCCATCCTGTTCGTCCTCATATGGTCCACCGGCTTCATCGTCGCGCGGGCGGTGGTGCCGCATGGCACGCCCGAACTGATCCTGGCGGTGCGGCTGGCGCTGGTCGCCATGCTGCTGGGCGGCGCGGCGTTCTACGCCGGGCAGCCCTGGCCGCGCGGCCGGAAGCTGGCGCTTCATCTGGCGGCGGGCGCGATGCTGCACGGCCTTTACCTGACGCTCGGTTGGGGGGCGGTGCAGCACGGCATTCCCGCCGGTATCATGGCCCTGCTCGGCGCGCTTCAGCCGCTGGTGGTCGCGGTGGCGAGCGTCTTCCTGCTGGGCGAGAGACTGCCGGCGCGGGCGTGGGCCGGGCTGGTCATCGCGATCCTGGGCGTCGCCTGCGTGCTGGAACCGGCGATCGCGCGGGGCGGCACCGCCGGCGTCAGCCTGCTGCCGGCGGTGGCCGGCGTCGTGGCGGTGCTGGCGATGGCGGGGGGCACGCTGATCCAGCGAAGCGGGCTGGCCGACGATCCCATCCTGGTGTCGGGCGCGGTGCAGAATATGGGCGGCGCGCTGGTGACGATCGTCGCCACCCTGCTGGGGGGCGCGTTTCGCTGGGATGGAGCGCCGATATTGTGGATCGGGCTGGGCTGGTCGGTGCTCGGGCTGTCGGCAGCGGGCCTCAGCCTGCTCGTCTGGCTGGTGCGGCATCAGGGGGCGACCCGCATGTCGATGCTGTTGCTGCTGGTGCCGCCGCTCGCCGCGATAGAAGCCTGGCTGCTGTTCGGCGAACGGCTGAGCGCCCTGCAGCTGGCGGGTTTCGCGATGGCGCTGGGCGGCGTGCTGATCGGCCGTGCGCAGGGACGCAAGGAAGCGGTGGCGGAACCCGCCTGACCCGTCAGCCCTCGCGCAGCCTTTCATGGTGGCGGATCACTTCGTCGATGATGAAGCGCAGGAATTTTTCCGTGAAGTCGGGGTCGAGATTGGCGTCCGCGGCGAGTTGCCGCAGCCGGCCGACCTGCCGTTCCTCCCGGCCCGGATCGGCGGGCGGAAGGTCATGTGTCGCCTTATACTCGCCCACGGCCTGCGTGATCTTGAAGCGTTCGGCCAGCATGAACACCAGCGCGGCGTCGATATTGTCGATGCTTTCGCGATAGCGTTTGAGTGTTTCGTCCATGCGGGGCTCCGTTCGGATCGGGCGGTTCAGTTCGGGCGCTTTTTGCCGCTTCCGGCCGATCGCGCAAGCCATTACCGCTTGCCTTTCGCCCGTCGCGCCGCCACATGAGCCGGGTCATGACAGCCCCCGCCCCCGGTAACGTCCATCCGATCGGTCGCGCGAACGCGGAACCGTCCCTTTCGCCCATCATGAGCCTGGTCGCCGACGGCATGAACCAGGTCAATGCCGTGATCCTGGACCGGATGCAGTCGCGCATTCCGTTGATTCCCGAACTGGCCGGGCACCTGATCGCGGGCGGCGGCAAGCGGCTGCGCCCGATGCTGACGCTCGCCTGCGCCGACCTGGTGGGCTATGCGGGCAGCCGCCATTACAAGCTGGCCGCCGCCGTCGAATTCATCCACACGGCGACGCTGCTGCACGACGATGTGGTCGACGGGTCGGGAATGCGCCGGGGCCGCAAGACCGCCAACATCATCTGGGGCAACAGCGCCAGCGTGCTGGTGGGCGACTTCCTCTTCTCCCGCTCGTTCGAGCTGATGGTCGAGGCGGAGTCGCTCAAGGTACTGAAGATCCTGTCCGGCGCGTCGGCGGTGATCGCGGAGGGGGAGGTCAACCAGTTGACCGCCCAGCGCAAGATCGACACGAGCGAGGAGCAATATCTCGACATCATCGGCGCCAAGACCGCCGCGCTGTTCGCCGCCGCCTGCCGCATTTCCGCCGTGGTCGCGGGCCGCAGCGAGGCGGAGGAGCAGGCGCTGGACGTTTATGGCCGCAACCTCGGCATCGCTTTCCAGCTGATCGACGACGCCATCGATTATGAATCGGACGGCGCGACGATGGGCAAGGATGCGGGCGACGATTTCCGCGACGGCAAGGTGACGTTGCCGGTGATCCTGGCCTATGCGCGCGGATCGGACGACGACCGGGCCTTCTGGAAGGCGGCGATCGCGGGCCACCGGATCGGCGCGGAGGATCTGGCCCATGCCACCATGCTGCTGCGGCGCACGGGCGCGATCGCGGATACGCTGGCGCGGGCGCGCCATTATGGGCAGCGGGCGATCGACGCGCTGGGCATGTTCGATGCCGGGCAGGCGAAAGCGGCCCTTACCGAAGCGGTCGAGTTCGCTATAGCCCGCGCCTATTGAGGATTTCGGCGGCTTGGCCGTTATCCTCCGCAAAGCATGCCGTTCGCCCTGCGCTTGCCGAAGGGTTATTCTTTCTCTTTCAGGAAAGCCAAGGGCTTCGACAGGCTCAACCCGAACGGGATGAGGGGGTGAAGCCAACTCGCCCATGATCCTTTCCCCTGAAACCATCGCCTTCCTGATGGCCGCCGCGCTGACCGCGTCCTGCATCGATGCGATGGCGGGCGGCGGGGGCCTCATCACCCTGCCGGCGCTGATGGCGGCGGGCGTGCCGCCGGTGCAGGCGGTGGCGACCAACAAGCTGCAAAGCTGTTTCGGCACTTTCGGGGCGTGCATCGCCTATGCCCGGCGCGGGCATATGGACCTTGCCACCTACAAGGGGCCGGTGATCGCGGCGTTCATCGGGTCGGTCGGCGGCGCATGGCTGTTGCAGCGGGTCGATCCGTCGATCCTGGCGGGACTGATGCCGGCGCTGCTGGTCGCCATGGCGGCCTATTTCACCTTCTCGCCAAAGCTGGGCAACGCCGACAGCCATGCGCGGGTGGGCATGGCCGGCCTGTCCGGGCTGATCGGCGTGATCGGCTTTTACGACGGCTTCTTCGGGCCGGGCGCGGGCGCTTTCTATACCACCATCTTTCTGGCGCTGGGCGGCCTGTCGATCCTGCGGGCGACGGCCCAGACCAAGGCGGCCAATTTCGCGAGCAACATCGCCGGGCTGCTGACCATGCTGGCCGGTGGGCACGTGATCTGGATCGCGGGCCTTGCGATGGCGGCGGGCAGCATCGTGGGCGGTCAGATCGGATCGCACCTCGCCATGCGGTTCGGGTCGCGCCTCATCAAGCCGTTGCTGATCGTCATGTCGCTGGCGCTGACGACCAAAATGCTGCTGGACCCCAAGAACCCGGTCCACCTCTACCTGTTCGGTTAGGCGCCCTGGTCATTCGGACTGGAGCAGGATCGCCACCCGGCGCCGCAGTTCGTCCACCGCGAAGGGCTTCGTCAGCACTTCCATGCCATGTTCGATATGACCGTGGTTCAGCACGGCGTTTTCGGCATAGCCGGTGACGAAGAGGATCCGCAGGTCAGGGCGCAGCGCGCGCGCGGCATCCGCCACCTGCCGCCCGTTGAGACCGCCCGGCAGGCCGACATCAGTGACAAGCAGGTCGATGCGCGCGCGCGATTCCAGGATGCGCAGCCCCGTGGGACCGTCGCCTGCCTCCACGCATTGATAGCCAAGATCGCTCAGCGAGTCACAGACCAGCATCCGCACCGACGGTTCGTCATCGATCACCAGCACGGTTTCGCCTGCGTCAGCGCCGACGGGAAGGTCGCCGGCGGGCACGATGTCCTCCGCTTCCGCCTCCCCGCGATACCGGGGCAGGTAGATGCAGACCATCGTGCCCTGCCCCGCTTCGGAATAGATACGCACATGGCCGTTGCTCTGCCGCGCGAAGCCATAGACCATCGACAGGCCCAGCCCCGTCCCCTGCCCGATGGGCTTGGTCGTGAAGAAGGGATCGAACACCCGGTCGATGATCGATTTTTCGATGCCGGTGCCGGTATCGCTGGTGCAGATGGTGACATATTGGCCTGGGGTCAGGCCATGCTCGCGCGCGATGCGATCGTCCAGCCAGCGATTGGCGGTCTCGATCGTGATCCGCCCGCCATGCGGCATGGCGTCGCGGGCGTTGATGCACAGGTTGAGCAGCGCGTTTTCAAGCTGGTTGGCGTCCACCAGCGCGGGCCAGAGGCCCGACGCCGCGATCGTTTCCACCGATATCTGCGGCCCCACCGTCCGCCGCACCAGTTCGGAAAAATCGCCGAGCAGGCGGTTGACGACGATCGGCCGGGGCGAGAGCGTCTGGCGGCGGGAGAAGGCGAGCAGCCGGTGGGTCAGCGCCGACGCGCGGCGGGCGGCCCCCTGCCCCGCCGCCAGATAGCGGTCGACATCGGCCATGCGGCCCTGCGCCAGCCTGACCCCGATCATTTCCAGCGCGCCGCTGATACCGGCGAGCAGATTGTTGAAATCATGGGCGAGACCGCCGGTCAACTGGCCGACCGCCTCCATCTTCTGCGCCTGGCGCAGGGCGGTCTCTGCTTCCTCGCGCTCCGCCAGCGCTTCGGCGATGCGGGCTTCGAGCGTTTCGTTGAGATCGTGCAGCGCCTTTTGCACCCGAATCTGGTCGGTGATGTCCTTGAACAACACGGCAACCTGGCGATTTTCGAAGGGGCCGACGCGGAAGGAGGAAATGTCGAGATGATGGCCGGTCGCCTCCAGCTCGCGCTGGAAGCGGATCGGCTTGCCGGTGCGCAGCACCCCGCCATAGAGTTCGACCCAGCCCTCCGCTTCGTCCGGCACCATTTCGCGGACCTTCTGGCCCACGACATTGGGGATGCCGGCGTGTCGTTCATAGGCGGCGTTGGCTTCGACATGGATATAATCGCTCAATGGGCCATGGGGACCATCGAGAAACTCGATAATGCAGAAGCCCTCGTCCATCGTCTCGAAAAGAGTGCGGTATCGCGCCGCATCTCCCGGCAGACTTGCCATTATCCCTTGCCCTTTGAAGCGCACGCCCGACACCGGCGCGTTTAACATGGATCATTAGGCGGCCGAACGTATGGGGAGCCAACTGTTTCCGCACAAAGGAAATTTCCTGCCCTTGCAGCGACCGTCTTTTGACGCAAAGGGAGGGGAATGAGCGACCTGCCGATCCATGCCGTGCTGCCCCGATTGCTCGCCGCCCTGCGCGACAGGCACAGTGCGGTACTGGTGGCGCCGCCCGGCGCTGGCAAGACGACCGCGGTCGCGCCTGCGCTGCTGGACGAACCCTGGTGCGACGGGCAGGTGCTGTTGCTGTCGCCCCGCAGACTGGCCGCGCGCGCGGCGGCGGAACGGATCGCCGAACTGATGGGCGAACAGCCCGGCGGCACCGTCGGCTACGCGACGCGGATGGACAGCCGGACGAGCGCGCGCACGCGCCTGCTGGTGCTGACCGAAGGCATTTTCGTGCGGCGGATACAGGATGACCCGGAACTGGCGGGCGTATCGGCCGTGCTGTTCGACGAGGTGCACGAGCGCAGCCTGGACAGCGATTTTGGGCTGGCATTGGCGCTGGACGCGCAGGATGCGTTGAGGCCGGACCTGCGGATCGTGCCGATGTCGGCGACGCTGGACGGAGCGCGTTTCGCATCCTTGCTGAACGGCGCGCCGATGATCGAGAGCGAGGGGCGCATCCAGCCGCTGGAACTGCGCCACATCGGCCGCGCGAGCGAAAAACGGATCGAGGATGAGATGGCGGCGGCGATCCGCCGCGCGCTGGCCGAGGAAGCGGAGGGCGACCTGCTCGCCTTCCTGCCCGGCGTGGCGGAGATCGAACGCACGGCCGAGCGGGTCGAGGGCGTGGCGGAAGTCCACAAGCTGCACGGCAGCCTTGACCCGGCAGCGCAGCGGGCGGCGATCCGGCCGTCGCGGGAAGGCCGGCGCAAGGTGATCCTGGCGACGTCGATCGCGGAAACCAGCCTGACCATCGAGGGGGTGCGGATCGTGGTGGACAGCGGCCTGGCGCGGCGGCCGCGCTATGATCGGGCCGCGGGCGTCACGCGGCTGGTGACGGAACGCGCGAGCCAGGCGGCGGCGACGCAGCGCGCCGGTCGCGCCGCGCGGCAGCGGCCCGGCGTCGCCTATCGGCTGTGGGAAGCGGCGGCGACGGCCGGGATGCCGCCATTCGATCCGCCCGAGATATTGGAAAGCGACCTGTCCAGCCTGCTGCTCAACTGCGCGCTGTGGGGCGTCAACGACCCGGCGAGCCTGCGCTGGCTCGATCCGCCGCCCGGCGCCGCTGTCGAGGAAGCCCGGCGGCGGCTGAGGGTGCTGGACGCGCTGGACGCGGACGGGCGGATCACGGCGCATGGGCGCATATTGGCGAAGCTGCCCCTCGCGCCGCGCCTGTCGCATATGCTGGTGCGCGCGGGCGAGATGGGGCTGGCGCAGGTCGCCGCCGACGTGGCCATGCTGCTGGGGGAGCGCGGCATCGGCGGGCAGGACATCGACCTGACGGCGCGTCGCCAGCGCTGGCGGCGGGAAAGCGGCAAGCGCGCGGACGCGGCGCGGGCGATGGCGAAGCGGTGGGCGACCCTTGTTCCGCTTCCCGCCGGGGGGAAGGGGCGATCGGAGGCGCGCGATTCCGATCGGCCCCTCCTGCCGGTGGGAAGGGGAGAAGGGATCTGCCTCGCCCTCGCCTTCCCCGATCGCGTCTCGAAGCGCCGGTCCGCAGACGGCGCCGACTGGGCGAGCGTGGGCGGGCGCGGCTTCCGCCTCGATCCGCTGTCCCCGCTGGCGCGGGAGGAATGGCTGGCGGTGGGCGAGGTGCAGGGCAGCGCGGCGGGCGCGCGCATCCTGTCGGCCGCGCCGATCAGCGAGACGGACGTGATCGCTTTGTTCGGCGATCGGATCGCGGAACATCGCACCGTGCGGTTCCGTGCCGCGAACGGGGGCATAGAAGCGTTGCGGGAGCGGCGGATAGGCGCTGTCAGACTGTCCAGCGGATCGGACGACCGGCCCGATCCCGACGCTGTTGTCGCGGCCCTGGCGAGCGGCGTGCGGCAGGGCGGCCTCGACCTGCTGCCCTGGTCGGAAGCCGCGCAATCGCTGCGCATGCGAGCAGGCTTCGCGGGCGTAGAAGCGCTGTCGGACGCGGCGTTGATGGAAAGGCTGGACGAATGGCTGCCGCCCCTGCTGTCGGGCAAAAGGCGGCTGTCCGACATCGATCGGTCGCAGCTTTCGGGCGTGCTGGACGGGCTGATCGGATGGGAAGGGAAGAGCCAGCTCGACCGGCTTGCGCCGCCCGATTTCCGGTCGCCCGCCGGCAGCAGTCACGCCATCGACTATGCGGCCGAGGGCGGACCGCGCGTCGAATTGCGCGTGCAGGCGCTGTTCGGCCTGGCGGAGCATCCGACCGTGGGGAGCCAGCGCATCCCGCTGGTCCTGTCGCTGACATCGCCCGCGGGACGACCGATCCAGACCACGCGCGACCTGCCCGGTTTCTGGGCGGGCAACTGGCGCGACGTGGCGAAGGAGATGCGCGGGCGTTATCCCCGCCATCCCTGGCCCGACGATCCCGCGTCAGCCAGCGCCACGCTGCGCACCAAAAACGCCGACGCCCGGCGCCATGGCGCGCCCAAGTCTTGACTTGGCGGCGAACGCTGGTGCAACGCAGCACAAAGATTTACCCGGAGTCTCCCGCGATGACCGCGCGCATTTACCAGATCCAGAAGAACGCGATGCAATCGGGCAAGGCGCTGACCCATAAATGGGTGCTGGACTTCGTGCAGAGCGAGCCGCGCAAGCCCGATCCGCTCACCGGCTGGACCGGGTCCGGCGATACGCAAAGCCAGGTGAAGCTGACCTTCCCCTCGCAGCAGGCGGCGGTCGCCTACGCGGAAAAGTATGGCATCGCGTACGCGATCATCCCGACCCCGCCCAAGACGTTGAAGATCCAGGCCTATGCCGATAATTTCCGCTGACGCGGCGGCACGGCCCACATATTCGGGCGCGATGCTGCCCGATTGACGCCTTATTCACTTGCCAAAGGGCAGGGAGAGGCGGCAAAAGCCGCGCTTTGACGGAAAGATTTTCACGATAATGACGGATCGCAGCGCAATTTTCGATAGCGTCGCCGCCCAGATCGAACCCTTCAACAAGAAGGGGATCGACCTTGCCGAAGAGACCAGCTTCGCCGGCGATCTGGAATGGGACAGCCTGACGGTGATGGATTTCGTCGCGGCCATCGAGGATGAGTTCGACATCATCATCACCATGAACATGCAGGCCGAGATCGAGACCGTGGGCCAGCTGGTCGACGCGGTGGCGAAGCTCAAGGCCGCCTGATTGCAAAACACCGTTCGTCCTGAGTAGCCGTTGAGCGAAGTCGAAACGGCGTATCGAAGGACGGGGCCGGCGCGAATGCTTCGATACGGGCCTTCGCCATGCTCAGTCCCTATTCAGCACGAACGGGTTGAGGGATAGATATATGACCGAAGCAGCCGCAACCGCGAACGACGCGCACACCCCCGCCGAAACACCGGCCGCGCGCGACCTGTTCTCCAAATTCGATGCCCTGATCACGGAGCGCGAGGCGCTGTTGGCGACGGGCGTGCGCGATCCCTTCGCCATCGTCATGGATGAGGTCAAGTCCCCCACCCAGGCGGTCATCAAGGGCAAGGATACGATCCTGCTGGGCACCTATAACTATATGGGCATGACGTTCGACCCGGACGTGGTGGCGGCCGGCAAGAAGGCGCTGGACGATTTTGGCGCGGGCACCACCGGCAGCCGCTTGCTCAACGGCACCTATCAGGGGCACCGGCAAGTCGAGGACGCGCTCAAGGAATTTTACGGCACGTCGTCGGCCATGGTCTTTTCGACCGGTTATCAGGCGAACCTGGGCGTCATTTCCACGCTGGCCGGCAGGGGCGACTATGTCGTGCTCGACGCCGACAGCCACGCCTCCATCTATGACGGCTGCTTCCTGGGTGACGCGGAGATCGTGCGGTTCCGCCACAACAGCGTCGAGGATCTGGACAAGCGGCTGAGCCGCCTTCCCGCCGACGCGCTGAAGCTGGTGGTGCTGGAGGGCGTCTATTCGATGCTGGGCGACGTCGCCCCCCTGCCCGCCATGGTCGCGGCGGTGCGCAAGCATGCCAATTGCATGATCCTGGTGGACGAAGCGCACGGCATGGGCTTCTTCGGCGCGAACGGCCGCGGCGTTTACGAGGAGCAGGGCGTCGAGGGGGATGTCGACTTCGTCGTCGGCACCTTCTCCAAGTCGGTCGGAACCGTTGGCGGCTTTTGCGTATCGAACCACCCCAAGTTCGAGATATTGCGCCTCGTCTGCCGCCCCTATGTCTTCACCGCGTCCTTGCCGCCCAGCGTCGTCGCCACCGCCGCGACGAGCATCCGCAAGCTGATGCATGCGGGCGACAAGCGCGCGCACCTGTGGAAGAACAGCCGGCGGCTGCACAAGGGCCTCATCGACCTTGGCTTCAAGCTGGGGACGGAAACGCCGCAGTCGGCGATCATCGCGGTCATCCTGACCGACCAGGCACAAGCCGTCGCGATGTGGCAGACGCTGCTGGAACTGGGCCTCTACGTCAACATGGCGCGCCCGCCCGCAACGCCGGCCGGCACCTTCCTGCTGCGCTGTTCGCTGTGCGCGGAACATAGCGATGAGCAAGTCGAACAGATCATCGGCATGTTCGAGGCGGCGGGCAAGGCGACCGGCGCGATCGGCTGAAGGCTCAGGCTGGATAAGGCATGTTAGGGACGGTGCGCCTGCCCTGTTTCCCGAAAGCCCTTGTTGGGATAGTGTAACGGTCCATGGCCGACCTTCACCCAGAGCCGGAACAAGGATGGCGCCCCCGCGCGCGAAGGTCCGTCCCGCTGTTGCTTGCCGTGCTGCTGGTCGGGGCGCTCGGTCTTCTGCTCTACACTGCCAGCAATGCGTCGCGCGACCATGCGCGGGCGCTGGCCGAACAGCAGCATAGTTTCGAAATCATCGCGCTCGCCCGCGCGTTCGAGGCGCGCACCGCCCGCGCCGAAGTGACGCTGGCGCGTTATGTCATCAGCCTGGATCCCGACACCGGCCGCCTGTTCCAGGATGAATGGCGCAGCGCGGGCAGCCAGCTCAAGGCACTGGGTTACGCCACGCGCGGGTCGGACTGGCAGAACGGCAATGTCGAGGCGCTGCGCTACGCCTTCGAGCAACGCGGCAAGACGCTGAACGAGATCGGGCTGCGTACCACCTACGACCAGAAGATGGCGGCGCTCGCGCGCTTCCACGAAGCCGGCAAGTCTCGGGACGTGCGGCGGATCACCGCCCTGCTCGACCGGGTCATCCAGGCGGAGAATGACCGTCTGCGCGAACGCAGCCTGGCGGTGACGCTGGCGGGCGACCGGACCGAGACGATCGGCCGCACCTCCCGCCTGCTGGGGCTGGTGCTGCTGATCTGTGTCCTGTTCGCCGCCTGGTTCGCCAATGCGGCCTATAGCGAACGGCGCAAGGCGCGGCAGGCAGCGGAGGCGGAGGCAGAGCGCGCCGACCGGCTGGAAGCCGCGGTGGCGCAGCGCACGGCCGAACTGTCCATCGCCTATGAACAGCTCAAGCGCGAGTCGGCGGAGCGTGCGGCGGCCGAGGACCATCTGCGCCAGATGCAGAAGATGGACGCGGTGGGCCAGCTTACGGGCGGAATCGCACATGATTTCAACAATATGCTGGCCGTGGTCGTGGGCGGTCTCGAACTGGCCAAGCGCAACCTGCGGCTGAAGCCGGTGGAAGCGACACGCCATCTCGACAATGCCATGGACGGCGCGAACCGGGCATCTGCGCTGACCCGCCGGCTGCTGGCCTTCGCGCGATCCGAACCGCTGCTGCCCAGCGCGGTCGATCCCGATGCGCTGCTGGCCGGCATGGCGGACCTGATCGACCGCGCGATCGGCGACCAGATCATCGTCACGTTCGCGCAGGCGGCGGGCGGCTGGCGCATCTTCGTCGACCGGCACCAGATGGAAAATGCCATCCTGAACCTGTGCGTCAACGCGCGGGACGCGATGGAGGGACGCGGGCGATTGACGCTGTCCACCGCGCAGGCGACGCTGAAGGCCGGGGAAGTGGGCGATTGCGCGGCGGGCGACTATGTCGTTCTGACCGTCGCGGACGACGGATGCGGCATGTCGCCAGAGGTGCTGGCGCGGGTGTTCGAACCCTTTTTCACGACCAAGCCCGTGGGCAAGGGCACGGGCCTTGGCCTCAGCCAGATTTTCGGCTTCGTCCGCCAGTGCGAAGGCGATGTGCGCATCGAATCCGAGCCGGACAAGGGCAGCAGCGTCCACCTGTATTTGCCGCGTTCGACCAGGGAAGCGGCGGTCGGCGAGCAGGAGGAGGCGTTCGCCCAGACGCCGGTGCGCCATCCGCCCACGCGCATCCTGGTGGTGGAGGACGATCCGCGCGTGCTCAACCAGACGATGGCGGCGCTGGGCGAACTGGGCCATCTGCCGATCGCCTGCGACCATCCGTCCAAGGCGATCAGGCTGCTGACCAACAATCCCGACATCGGACTGATCGTCAGCGATGTGCTGATGCCCGACATGACCGGGCCGGAACTGGTGAAGAGCCTGCCCGTCCCGTTGCAGCACATCCCGGTGCTGTTCGTCACCGGATATACCGGCGACACCGGCGAAAGCGCCGATTTCCAGGGGCATGTGGTGCTGCGCAAGCCTTACACGCTGGCAGCGCTGGGTCAGGCGCTGGCGACGGCGCTCAGCGGATCGCACCTTTCCGGAACAGCCGCGGCAGCAGAGTGAGCGCGCCGATCAGCGGCCATCGCCGCTGCCAGGGACGTATGGCGATCTTCGTGCCGGCATGGCGATTGATCTTCCAGGCAAGATAGTCGATTCCCCCGGCATAGGTGAAGCTCGCCTTGGCGAGGCGCAGGACGGACAATCGCTTGCCCCGGCGCTGGAGCCGGCGCCAGACAAGGGGGGCGTCGGGCGGCGACGGCGGCAGGCCATCGGCCAGCGCCGCTTGTCCGAACCGGCGGTAGCGGTCGGGATCGGCGTCCACGATGGACAGCGAGCGGCCTGTCTTTTCCGCGCGCAATTCCGCATCATAAGTGAGGCCAAAGCCGGTCTTCCATAAGGCGAGCACGTCTTGCGCATCCTGCGCCATCGGCCGCGCGAGCGAAAGCAGCGTGGGAGCGGCCTGCGCCACAGCAGTGATCGTGCGGCGGCGGGCGAGGTCGTCCGCCGCCCAAAGCAGGCGCGAAGGCTGGGCGAAACGCGCCCAGACCGAGACATTGTCCGCCTGCCGCCCGTTCAGCCGCGCGAAGTCCGCTTCGGACAGGACGGCATATTTGGCGATGAGTCCCTGATGTTCGAACGGAAAGACGTTGGGCGGGATCAGGCGGTTGGCCCTCGCCAGCCAGCTCTTGCCGTAAGCCGCGCGGTAATCCGACACGATCAGGTAGAAATCGAGCATCAGCCCGTCGAGATTGGCTTCGCGCAGGCAAGAGCCGTAGAACAGGACGGCGCGCGCGGCGCTGGGGTATCGGGCCGCCAGCGCGCCCGCCATGGCGGCGGCGCGCGGATCGGCCGGGCCGGCGAGTTCCGCGGTGACGAGGGAGGAAAGCTGGTTCGCCATAACTGCTCCGCCCGCCATCGCAGGGCACCGGCGATCTTTCAATCCCCGTGACAGCGGAAACCGGGGCCAGGCGCGCGGACGACGGGTGGAGAACAGCCTCCCCACCCCTCGCGTCGCATCATCGGCGCGTCACTCCGCCGCCTGCGCCAGGTCCGGCTCGTTCCAGGTCAGCACCGGTTTGCGCGCGGCCAGCGTTTCGTCCAGGCGGCGGCGCGGCGCGTGATAGGGCGCGCCCTTCAGCGCCTCGTCCCCCGCCTTGGCCCGTTCCGCAAGGCTCCGCAGCGCCAGGATGAACTGGTCCAGCGCCGCCTTGCTCTCCGTTTCGGTCGGTTCGACCAGCATCGCGCCATGGACCACCAGCGGAAAATACATGGTCATCGGGTGGAAACCTTCGTCGATCAGCCCCTTGGCGATGTCGAGCGTGGTGAAGCCTTCGGCCAGTCCCTTGTCGCTGAACAATGCCTCGTGCATGCAGGGGCCGCTGCCGCCGAACGGCGCGTCCAGCACGTCGTCCAGGCTGCGCAGGATATAGTTGGCGTTGAGGACCGCGTCCTCCGCCACCTGCCGCAGGCCGTCCGCGCCATGGCTGAGGATATAGGTCAAGGCGCGCGTGAACATGCCCATCTGGCCGTGGAAGGCGCTCATCCGGCCGAAGCTCTGCGGCATCTCCTCGCCGACATTCTCCTCCTCGATCAGGTGGATCGTGCCGTCCGCCATGCGCGCGGTGTAGGGCAGCGGGCCGAAGGGGGCGAGCGCTTCGCTGAGCACCACCGGGCCGGAACCGGGACCGCCGCCGCCATGGGGGGTGGAGAAGGTCTTGTGCAGGTTGATGTGCATGGCATCGACGCCAAGGTCGCCGGGGCGCACCCGGCCGACGATGGCGTTGAAGTTCGCGCCGTCGCAATAGACGAAGGCCCCGGCGGCATGGACCGCATCGGAAATGACCTTCATGTCGCGCTCGAACAACCCGCAGGTGTTGGGATTGGTGATCATCACCGCCGCGACGTCCGGTCCGAGGCGCGCCTTCAGCGCTTCCAGATCGACGCGGCCGTCCGGGGTGGCGGGAATATCCTCCACCTTGTAGCCGCAGAAGGCCGCCGTGGCGGGATTGGTGCCATGGGCGCTTTCGGGCACCAGCACCACCTGGCGCGCGTCGCCACGCGCCTCCAGCGCCGCGCGAATGCACAGCAGCCCGCACAATTCGCCATGCGCGCCGGCCTTGGGCGTCATCGCGACGCCGTGCATGCCGGTGAGGTCGATCAGCCAGAAGGCAAGCTGGTTGATGACGGCGAGCGCGCCCTGCACCGTCGATTGCGGCTGCAGCGGATGGATGTCCGCGAAGCCGGGCAGCCGGGCCATCTTCTCATTGAGGCGCGGATTATGCTTCATCGTGCAGGAGCCGAGCGGGAACAGGCCCAGGTCGATGGCGTAATTCTGGCGGCTGAGCCGGGTATAGTGGCGGACCGTCTCCTGCTCCGACAGGCCGGGAAGGCCGATGGCGTCGGTACGGGCGAGAGTGCCGAGCCGGCTGGCGACCGGCGGCGCGGCGTCGAAGTCCACGCCGGTCGTGTCGTTCGAACCGATCTCGAAGATCAGCTTCTCCTCCAGCATCAGGGCGCGATTTCCGGTGGCGGTGCCGGGCGCCATATGCGCGTCCGCGACGGGCGCGGGGGTGGTGGGACGGCCTTCCTTGAGCATGGTCATGCCAGTTCCTCCTCAAGCGCCTTGGCAAAGCTTTCGATATCCTCCGCCGTCACCGTCTCCGTCACCGCGACGACGAGGCCGTGGCCCAGTTGTGGCGCGTGCGGGAAGAGGCGGCCAAGCGACACGCCGGCCAGCACATCCCGGTCGGCCAGGCGGCGGACGGTCTCGCGCGCGTCCTTCGACAGGATCAGCGTGAATTCGTTGAAGAAGATGTCGTTCAGCAGCGTGACCCCCGGCACCTTCGCCAGCCGGTCGGCCGCTTCGACGGCGCGCCCATGGTTGAGCGCGGCGAGCTGGCGCAGCCCCTTTTCGCCCAGCAGCGTCATGTGGATGCTGAACGCGAGCGCGCAGAGACCCGAATTGGTGCAGATGTTGGACGTCGCCTTTTCCCGGCGGATATGCTGTTCGCGGGTGGAAAGCGTCAGCACGAAACCGCGCTTGCCCGCAGCGTCCACCGTCTCTCCGCACAGGCGACCCGGCATCTGGCGGACATATTTCTGCTTGCACGCGAAAAGGCCGAGATAGGGGCCGCCGAACTGGAGGCCGACGCCGATCGACTGGCCTTCGCCCACGACGATGTCGGCGCCCATATGGCCCGGCGCTTGACACGCCCCCAGCGCGACCGGCTCCGTCACCACCGCGACCAGCAGCGCGCCGGCCGCGTGGGCGGCCTCGGCAAGCGGGGTCAGGTCCGCGATGCGGCCGAGGATGTCGGGATATTGGACGACGACGCAGCTCGTATCCTTGTCGATCCCTGCGATCAGCGCGTCGATGTCGGTGGCGGCATCGAGCGTCGGCGCTTCATGCACCAGCGTGTCGCCGGTGAATTTCGCCATGGTCTGGGCGACCGAGACATAATGGGGATGAAGGCCCGACGACAGCAGCGCCTTTGCGCGCTTCGTGACCCGGCGGGCCATGCCGATCGCTTCCCAGCAGGCGGTCGAGCCGTCATACATGGAGGCGTTGGCGACATCGCAGCCCAGCAGGCGCGCGACCTGCGTCTGGAATTCGAACAGCACCTGAAGCGTGCCCTGCGCGATTTCCGGCTGATAGGGCGTGTAGGCGGTCAGGAACTCGCCGCGCTGGATCAGATGATCGACGCTGGCCGGCACATGGTGGCGATAAGCCCCTGCCCCCAGGAAGAAGGGCGCTTCCCCTGCCGACAGGTTCCGGCGGGCGAGCGCGGTCATGTGGCGTTCGACCGCCAGTTCGCTGGCATGGTCCGGCAGGCCGGGGATGGTGCCGGGCAGCCGCGCTTCGGCGGGGACGTCCACGAACAGATCGTCGATCGAAGACGCGCCGATGACAGAGAGCATCGCCTGCCGGTCGCTGTCGGTAAGGGGTAGATAACGCATGTCATTCTCCACTC
>Ga0315899_10000699_pt1 | contig 39718 bp, 37 predicted proteins | sample LakEriMetagenome_2_FD_203518 | JGI IMG/M metagenome (GOLD analysis project Ga0315899, IMG submission 203518) | Freshwater fungal communities from buoy surface, Lake Erie, Ohio, United States - Buoy 4 MA112 | ecosystem: Environmental > Aquatic > Freshwater > Lake | place: USA: Lake Erie, Ohio...
CGCATTTTACGAGGCGATAGTGGGCAGTTTCTCAAAATTGCTTTAGCTTCCATTTTGTTTCTCTCCGTTTTACTTGCTATGACCTTTGAATGTGCGTGTTGGAGCGAATTCCCCCAATTTGTGACCTACCATATTCTCAGTTACGTAAACCGGAATGAATTTGTTTCCGTTGTGCACAGCAAATGTGTGTCCCACAAAATCGGGAAGAATCATGCTGCGACGCGACCAGGTTTTTACCACTGATTTCTTGTTACCTTCATTCAGAACGGTAACCTTGCGCATCAACTTATAATCTACAAAGGGTCCTTTTTTTACTGACCTTGCCATTTTCTTTTAATTATTATTTATTCCTCTTACTTTTTCTACGTTCAATAATCAGTCTGCTTGTGGCTTTCTTGGGCGCACGTGTTTTCTGACCTTGTGAATAAATCAGATTTCTTGACCTTGCCTGTCCACCTTTGTTACGACCTTCACCACCGCCCATAGGGTGATCTACAGGGTTCATGGCAGTACTTCTGGTGCGAGGACGAATACCCATCCAGCGGCTTCTACCGGCTTTGCCTTTACGCAGAAGGTTGTGTTCACTGTTACTTACAGATCCAATGGTTGCAAGACAAGCAGACAAAACCTTTCTCATTTCACCGGAAGGCAATTTGATAGTAGCATATTTATCCTCACGGCCAAGTAATTGAGCGTATGAACCTGCACTTCTGCAGATTTTTGCACCCTGACCGGGGGACATTTCGATATTGTGGATCAGTGAACCCAGGGGTATTTCAGACATAGGCATTGCATTGCCTACTTCAGGAGGAACACCGGGACCCTGTTCTATTTTTTGACCTACTTTAATACCGTTAGGAGCAATTATGTACCTCTTGTCACCATCGGCGTACTGAACCAGAGAAATAAAAGCACTGCGGTTAGGATCATATTCCACGCTGAGAACTTCACCTGCTACTCCATGATTGGCTCTTTTAAAATCAATCAAACGGTAGCGACGCTTGTGACCGCCTCCGATAAAGCGCATGGTCATGCGACCTTGGTTATTTCTTCCTCCTGATTTCTTAATTGGAACAATCAGGGATTTTTCCGGCTTATCGGTAGTGATTTCAGCAAAAGAATTTGCGATGTGAAACCGTTGACCGGGCGTTGTTGGATTTAAACGTTTAACTGCCATGATCAGATGTTTTCGTAAAAGTCTATGTTAAAACCTTCTTTTAACGTCACGATGGCCTTCTTATACCCATTGGTATAACCGGAGATCTGGCCAGTACGTCTGTTACGACGCATTTTCCCCCTTGCAATCATTGTGTTTACAGAAGCTACTTCCACACCATAGAAATCTTCGATGGCCTTTTTGATTTCGTCTTTGGTAGACTTCTTATCTACCACGAAACCATACTGACCACGCTTATCCATGATAGCGGTCATTTTTTCTGTAATCAACGGCTTCTTGAGTATCATTGTTTATTAGATTCTTCTATTTTTGTTAATGCACCTTCAGTGAGTATGAGTTTACCCGCTTTCAACACTTCATAGGTATTAATATCTGTTGCCTTCATTACTCTGTTACCTTCAATATTTCTTCCACTCAGGTAGAGGTTTTTATTGGTATCAGCAGTAACGAACAAGGTACGGCCATTGATATTCAAAGCATTCAAAAATCCTTTGAACTCAGCTGTTTTTGGTGTTGCCATTTCGAAATCTTCAACTACCAAAATATTATTTTCCTTGGCCTTGTATGAAAGTGCGCTTAAACGAGCCAGTTTCTTAAGTTTTTTGTTAAGCTTGAAAGAATAGTCGCGTGGACGTGGACCGTGAATACGACCACCACCTACATAGATACCAGATTTCAAGCTACCATGACGAGCTCCGCCGGTACCTTTTTGACGAAATAATTTGCGGGTACTGCGAGAGATTTCAGAACGATCTTTGGTCTTGTGTGTTCCCTGACGCTGATTGGCCTGGAATTGTTTTACGTCCAACCAAATCGCATGATCATTGGGTTCAATCCCAAAAATATCACCGGAGAGTGTTACAGTTCTTCCGGTATCAGCACCCTGTTTGTTTAATACATTCAATTTCATAATTAACGTTCTACTATTACGGTGGAACCATTATGGCCGGGTACGGAACCCTTAACCAACAATAAATTTTGTTCTGGTACAATGCGAAGTACTTGCACGTTGAGTGCCTTAACTCGGCGATTGCCGGTTTGACCTGCCATTCTTATACCTTTGAATACACGGGCAGGGAAAGAACATGCACCGATTGAACCTGGAGCACGAAGTCTGTTGTGCTGACCGTGGGTTGCTTCACCTACACCGGCAAAACCATGGCGTTTAACCACACCTTGAAATCCTTTACCCTTTGATGTACCTACGATGTCAACAAACTGCCCTTCTTCGAAAATAGAAACATCAAATGTGTCTCCCAATTTGGCAGCTGCTTCATTCTCACTTGGGTTACGAAATTCAATAAAAGATTTTTTAGCTTCAGTGTTTGCTTTGGCACAGTGACCTTTCAATGCAGCACCGGCGTTCTTTTCTTTTTTCGCTCCCCAAGCCATCTGGATAGCAGAATATCCATCTTTTTCCTGGGTCTTTACTTGCGTAATTACGCAGGGACCCGCTTCTATCACAGTGCAGGCAACCTTACGGCCATCAGCATCAAATATGCTGGTCATTCCTAGTTTTTTTCCAATTAATCCTTCCATGGCTCAAATTACAATTTGATTTCAACTTCTACCCCGCTGGGCAGTTCTATTTTCATCAGGGCATCTACTGTTTTAGTAGATCCGTTATAAATATCTATCAGTCTCTGGTAGGTACAATACTGGAATTGTTCACGTGCCTTTTTATTTACGTGAGGTGAACGCAGTACCGTAAAAATCTTCTTCCTGGTGGGAAGAGGAACAGGACCACTAACCACTACATCGGTGGTACGCACCGCCTTCACAATTTTCTCTGCACTTTTGTCGAGCAGGCTGTGATCGAAAGACTTAAGTTTTATGCGAATTTTCTGACTTAACATTTTATTGATTATTTACTTGCTGCACCGTTAACTTTTTTCAGTACCTCGTCAGCGATATTTCTAGGAGTTTCTGAGTAATGACTAAATTCCATGGATGAGGTAGCCCGACCGGAAGTGATTGTACGAAGTGTGGTTACATAACCAAACATTTCGCTCAATGGCACTTTTGCCTTAACTACCTGTGAACCGGCACGCTCATCAATACCTTCAAGCTGACCACGGCGACGGTTAAGGTCACCCATTACATCACCGGTATTTTCAGCAGGTGTTACCACTTCGAGTTTCATGATGGGTTCCAACAGTACAGGTCCACAGTTGCGGGCTGCCTCACGGAAACCACCTCTCGCTGCTACTTCGAAAGACAGAGAGTCAGAGTCTACAGGGTGGAATGACCCATCAAACAGACGCACCTTTATGGAACTGATAGGATATCCGGCAAGTACACCATTTTGCATGGCAGACTTAAATCCTTTCTCAACCGAGGGTATGAATTCACGGGGGATTGAACCACCCACAATTTCATTTACAAACTGAAGACCTTCGCCTTTAAAATCGGCATCGGCCGGACCCAGTTCAAACTGTATATCTGCGAACTTACCACGGCCACCGGTTTGCTTCTTATAAACTTCACGGTGCGCAAAGTTGCGGGTAATGGCTTCTTTGTAGGCCACCTGAGGAGCACCTTGGTTGCATTCAACCTTAAATTCACGCTTTAAGCGATCCACGATAATTTCCAGGTGCAATTCACCCATACCTGAAACAACTGTCTGTCCGGTATCCTGATCTGTCTGCACGCGGAAGGTAGGATCTTCTTCTGCCAATTTAGAAAGAGCAGTACTTAACCTGTCACTGTCAGCCTGTGTTTTTGGTTCAATGGCAAGACCGATTACAGGGTCAGGGAACACCATTGATTCGAGAACAATAGGATGTTTTTCGTCGCACAGGGTGTCACCTGTTTTGATATCTTTAAAACCTACTGCAGCTCCAATATCACCGGCTCCCAGACTTTCGATGGCATTCTGCTTATTGGCATGCATTTGGAATATACGGCTGATACGTTCTTTATTACCGCTACGGGTATTGAGAACATAAGAACCAGCATCCAGTTTGCCACTGTAAGCGCGCATGAAAGCAAGACGACCCACATAAGGATCCGTGGCTATTTTGAATGCCAGGGCACTAAAGGGATCATCGTAGGATGGCTTGCGAGAAATTTCTGCCTCAGTATCAGGATTGGTTCCTTTGATGTTTTCTTTATCAAGCGGGCTGGGCATTAATTCCATAACCAGATCCAACATGGTCTGTACCCCTTTATTCTTGAAAGATGAACCACAAACCATGGGAACGATTTTCATTTCCAGCGTTGCCTGGCGGAGCGCGTTGAGAATTTCTCTTTCAGTGATGCTGTTGGGGTCCTCGAAAAATTTCTCCATCAAGGTAACATCATATTCTGAAACGGCTTCGAGCAGTTTTTCGCGCCACTCATTGGCCTCGGCTTCCATTTCAGCAGGAATTGGAACTACCTGGTAGGTCATACCCTTGTCAGCTTCATTCCAAATCATACCACGGTTGTTAATCAGGTCAACCACACCTTTAAAATTATCTTCAGCACCAATGGGGAGCTGCAGTGGAACTGCATTACTACCCAACATATCACGAACCTGCGTAACCACATTCAGAAAATCGGCACCGGCACGATCCATTTTATTTACAAAGCCAATACGAGCAACATTGTAGTTGTTTGCAAGACGCCAGTTGGTTTCTGACTGCGGCTCAACACCGTCTACGGCACTGAACAGAAATACCAGCCCATCGAGTACACGCAGTGAGCGGTTTACTTCAACGGTAAAATCAACGTGACCCGGAGTATCAATGATATTGATGTGGTATTCTTTGGTGTCGTTGTTAGGACGACCATCTGTTGTAGGATAATTCCATTTAACAGTGGTGGCGGCTGAAGTAATGGTGATACCTCTCTCCTGCTCCTGAACCATCCAGTCCATGGTAGCTGCACCGTCGTGCACCTCACCAATTTTGTGGTTCACGCCCGCATAATAAAGAATGCGTTCAGTGGTTGTAGTTTTACCTGCATCAATGTGAGCGGCAATTCCGATGTTTCTTGTATATCTAAGGTCGCGTGACATGAATCTTTTTCTCTTGTATCTTTAATCGATCATTAAACCCTAAAGTGCGAGAATGCTTTGTTAGCTTCTGCCATTTTGTGGGTATCTTCTTTCTTCTTTACGGCAGCACCTTCACCTCTTGAAGCGGCAAGAATTTCACCGGCCAGTTTCTCAGCCATCGATTTTTCATTGCGTTTGCGGGCATAACCAATCATCCATTTCATACCAACAGCTGTGCGGCGGCGGGGAGAAACTTCGGTTGGAATTTGAAATGTAGCTCCACCCACTCTTCGGGCTTTAACTTCCACAGTAGGCATTACATTATTCAGTGCTTTGCGCCAGGTTTCCAAACCGGGCTCATCGGGTGCTTTTTTCTCAACTAATTCCAATGCATCGTAAAACAGGCTGTATGCCAGTGATTTCTTACCGTCATACATAAGGCCGTTAACGAAACGTGTAACAACGGTATCGTTGAACTTAGGATCTGGCAAAAGGATGCGTTTTTTGGCGCGGGTTTTTCTCATGGTCTATCGGTTATACCTATATATAGAGTTAGACTTATTTTTTCTTAGGACGTTTGGTACCATATTTTGAACGGCGCTGGTTACGACCTTCCACGCCGGCGGTATCAAGGGCACCGCGGACGATGTGGTAACGAACACCGGGAAGATCTTTTACCCTGCCACCACGTACCAGCACAATGCTGTGTTCCTGAAGGTTGTGACCTTCACCGGGTATGTAGGCATTCACTTCCTTGCCATTGCTCAGACGAACACGGGCAACCTTGCGAAGTGCAGAGTTAGGTTTCTTGGGCGTGGTAGTGTAAACACGTGTGCAAACACCACGACGCTGGGGGCATGAATCTAGGGCGGGGGACTTACTCTTCCAGAGCGTCTCCTGGCGACCTTTGCGTATTAACTGTTGAATAGTAGGCATACTATCTCCTCAAAAAGGGCAGCAAAAATAAGGCTATTTTTTCGCAAAACCAACACTGTAAGTAAAATTTTCTTAATCCGATCAAATAATATTAAGTTTGTGTTACCAAATCGGAATAATTTCCCACCAGACTTGAGAATCAGAGACCCATTAAAAAGATTTTTTTCACTTACCGTGATTCAACAAGTTGGCTTCTGTTTGTTGATAACAAGCCTATCCAGGGCATTTTGGGGCGTATTTAATCATGAAATCTTCGCCGACGCGAGTAAAATTGAAATTTTGAAGGGGATGCTTTGGGGGGTATTTTTCGATTTGCCCCTCATGGCTTATTTTTTTCTGCCACTTTGGATTTGGATGTGTTGTTTTCCCAAAAAGGCAGCAGGGAAACCCATAATTTCAAGATTGATGATGATTGTCGGAGCCACACCCATCATTATATTGAATGGCATAGACACTGCGTATAGCAAGATTTCCGGCAGAAGAAGCGGTGCTGAAATATTTAATACCATATCAGACCCCGGTAACTCAATCTGGCTTTACCTGTCGGATTACTGGCCGGGGATACTGCTATTATTGACATCTTTATTCCTTATTTATAGGTATACACCAACAACCGGTTTGCCATTATATCAAGATTTAAGAAAAGAGCCGCGGCGGGCCGGCGGTATTTTCATCCTATTCTTTGGATTTTGGCTTTTCAGTGCCCGGGGAGGCTTTCACCTCAAACCTTTATGCACATTGCATGCCGGCCTATATGTCAGACCGGAATTAACGTTGTTAACCATAAGCACTCCATTAAACATCATATCCATGCCAGGTGGAGAAGCAGTACCTGAAACTCAGTTTATGGATCTTTCCCAGGCCAAAGACATAGTAAATCCTGTATTCGTTTCAACAGGTGACAAAAACACGCTGCCCAATAACATTGTATTGATTATTGTAGAGAGTCTTGGAAGAGATTACACCGGATTCCTTAATAAGAAGCCATACACACCGTTTCTGGACACGTTCAGTAAACAATGCATGAATTTTAGGTTTTGTTATGCCAATGGAACCCGCAGCATAGAAATGCTTCCCAGTATTTTTTGTGGCATGCCGGGATTAATAGAAACACACTACCTGAATAGCGGTTATGCAGGCAATACCATACAAAATGCGTTTGATGTGTTTCACAGAACAGGCTACAGCACTGCATTTTTTCATGGTGCGGCAAATGGCACCATGTTTTTTCAGGGGTTTCTACAGCAAACAGGTACGGTCAAGTATTTCGGCCGTGATGAATACCCTAAGGAGCTATTTAAACGCGATTTTGATGATAACTGGGGAATTTTTGACGAGCCCTATCTTCAATACTTTTTACGTTGCTGTGATACCATGAGAAAACCCTTCTTCAATGCGATATTTACGCTTTCATCGCATCATCCTTATAAAGTGCCACCTCATCTTGACAAAAAATTCAAAGAGGGAAATCTGCCCATTCACAAAAGCATAAGATATACTGATTATGCCCTAATGAAGTTCTTCGAATCGGCAAAAAAATATAAGTGGTATGACAATACGCTTTTTGTTATTACCGGCGACCATACGAGTTATGGAGAAGACGACTATTTCTACAGTCCAAGCGGACATTTTGAAATACCTCTGCTATTCTACGGAAAGGGCATTCAACCCGGGGTTATAGATAAAACTGTTTCTCAGTGTGACATTGTTCCTGCTATTATGCACCTTAGTAATGTGAGAGGTTCACTTTACGGTTTTGGGAAGAACCCCTTCGATTCCACATATTCCGGCTACAGTCTTCACAAGGAAAAAAATCTATACTACATCATTAGTTATCCATATTCGCTCGGTATGGATGCAAATGGTGATGTGAAAGACTTTCATCTGCAGTACAGAAACAGAAAGAAACCTGTAATGCTCAAAAAAGAGGGTAATGTATACCACTCACTGCTACTTAAGTTAAAGGCGCATGTTCAGCTGTTTACGCATAATGTTCGGCAAAATGAGTGGTTTATCAAACAACCCAAAGCGCAGTAACAACGTCTGTATTTAGTGGAACACTTTTTGAGGACTACACCTGTAATGGTCAGGCGGTTTTTTACATTTATCGCAATTGCGCAGTTTTACCCATGTGTTTGGGGGCAAATGACACCCAAAACGGATGGAGCTAAAATTGAATTTAGCGAAAAACAACATAATTTCGGTGATATCAGGGAAGACATAAAATATGCAACCCATCGTTTTAGTTTTAAAAATATCGGTAACAGGGATTTATTTATAAACACCGTTCAAACCAGCTGTGGATGCACCACACCTGACTGGACAAGGGACACCATTAAACCGGGAGGAAGCGGTTTTGTAGATGCAAAATATGAAACGATTGGCAGAATCGGCAGCTTCCAAAAAACCATCACCGTTTACAGCAATGCTGTCAATTTCCCTTTCGTACATCTTGATATTTTGGGAAATGTACAGAAAGAAATCATTAAAAAAGAAGCTGAATATGTTTCGCCGGGTCAAATCATATTCAATCCTCCTACCATAAACTTCAAGCCCCTATTTGACCACAAGTCAGATACACAAACATTCAGAATAACCAACGGCACCTCCTTCAGCACACAGTTTTCGGGTTTGGAGAATCTGCCGGCGTTTTGCCAGGTTATCGGCATGCCACAGAATCTTGAACCCAATGAGAGCGCCAAAGTAAAAGTTGTGCTGGATGGCAGAAAAATCAATGCCTATGGTTTTGGTGCATTTGAAGTAGCGGTGCCTACTGATAACATGCTTTATCCATACACCGGATTTTATGTTGCTTACGACAGAAAACAATATTTCCCAAAACTGGGGAGTCGCGAGATGTCAAAAGCCCCAAAATTGACCACTGACAAAACCGTAATTGACTTGGGCAGTGCCGAAAGCGGAGAAATTTTCAATACCCAGTTTACCTTCACCAATTCCGGAAAGACAGACCTTAAAATACATGAAATTACACCACAGTGTCCATGTGTAAAGGTTGAATTCACTAAAAACACACTAAAGCCGGGCGAGAGTATGGTGGTAAAAATGCGTTTTGATACAGGAATCAAACATGGAAAAAGTACACAGACCATAAGTGTTATTTGCAACGATCCGGCACAATCTGAAAGGAGTTTGTACCTTGTGGCTCATTTGCCTGAGCGGGAAAAACCCAAGTGTGCTACCTGCCCTCGGTAAAGAGATTAACGCAAATTGTGATATACGTTTTGAACGTCATCGTCTGACTCAAGTCGCTCTATCAGTTCCAGCACCTCGTTGGCCTGGGCTTCTTCCAAATCAACAAAAGAATTGGGGATATACTGCAGTTCTGCGCTGGCAGCCTCTACGCCCAGTTCTTCCAGTCCTTTCTGCATATTTCCGAAATCCGTGAAGCTGGTATATACATAAACTTCCTCTTCATCGATGGCTAGGTCCTCACAGCCAAAGTCAATAATTTCCAGTTCAAATTCATCCAGGTCTTTTCCCTTAAGGGATGATTTTGCAATTTTAAAGACCCCTTTTCGGGTAAATACAAAGTCAAGAGAGCCGGTTTTACCCAGGGCGCCTTCGCATTTATTAAAGTGTGATCGAACGTTGGCTACGGTTCGCGTATTATTATCGGTCGCTGATTCCACCAGGATGGCAACACCGTGTGGCCCATATCCCTCGTACTTAATTTCTTCATATCCGGCGGTATCCTTATCACTTGCGCGTTTGATAGCCGCCTCCACCCTATCCTTCGGCATGTTTACGCTTTTGGCATTTTGCATGGCCATACGCAATCGCGGATTGTAATCAGGATTTATACCACCCTGTCTTACAGCGATGGCTATTTCTTTGCCTATGCGGGTAAATTGCTTCGCCATGCGGTCGAAGCGGGCAAACATTTTGTGTTTTCTTTTCTCGAATATACGTCCCATTGGTTTGGCAAAATTAATACAAGGATTATGAAGGTGGTTAAAAGAAACGGGAAACTATTCATTTCCCACTGTATTCAAAACATATCCATCAAAATGACACCTTAATAGAAGCCACCAAATTTCTGCCCGGTGCTGAAATGCCGCTTGCAAAAACACGGTAATTTAAATCCAGGATGTTTTCCACAGCGAATGAGGCCAGCAGGTTTTTATTCACTTGCCAGTTTGCTCGAACATGATACGTTTGCCATGAAGGCGTTTCACCGCCCGGAGCATACTGTGCGTTATCCTCGCCACTTGCGCTGTACTCACCCCGAATTTTTCGGCCATTAAACAGCATAAATGCTTCCCATTGCCATTCATGACTTGACCAGCGCAAACCCAATCTTCCATGATCCGGAGCAATGTGATCCAATGGGGTCCAAAATGCATTGGGCTCTGATTGATACCGACCAAAAGTACTGTTGTAATTTGCATCTGCAAAGAGACCCGAAAGCAATTGTATTTTTACGGCAAGATACCCACCGGTAACATAGCCCCCAGCCGAATTCTCCATTTGGAAAACCGGTGTACGCTGACCTTCATAATCAAAAGAATCATCACCATTGTATACGCCAGGCCTGTCAATCAGCAATCTGGATATACGCGTGTAATAGCCGCCTATTTCCAAATGGATTTTCTTACGGTCCAATCTAAAACCCAAATCCAGTGTGCGGGTTCGTTCCGGCTTCAGGTTATTGTTTGGGATAACCAGTTTATTGCCGGGCATACTTTCAAACAACTTCGTCATATCATCCACATTGGGATTTCTGAATCCGGCCGCCAGACTGGCCTTGAAAAACAAACCGTCCCAATCCATTTTTTTAGAAATACCCAGATTATAAACAGGGGCTACACTATTGAGTTGGGCGTTTGAATAGGGCAGTTTTAGAAAATTGTCAGGGCTGAAAGCGGCTTTCAGCTGATAACGGGTAAGTCTGAAGCCCCCTTCCAGAATAAAATCATTGGGTTTAACAACCAATATTGCATTCGCAAAAACTGCCAATGACTGTGTGGTGGCGCCATCATCCGCGTACCGTGTGTTTTTACTGTCTGTAATTTCTTCTGTAATAACGTTGCGCTGTGATGCTTTGGCCTCCACAACATTGAGAACCCACTCTGCCCCTCCCTGAATCTGAAAATTGGATTTCAGGTTCAGTAGAAAATCATAATTAGCCGCTGACATACCTACCTTGTCCTGTTGTGTAAGTTCAGAGGTATTCCCGAAACGTCTTGTAACCCTGCCCACCCGACTATTTTGATGAGAAGCGATAAAGCGATGACTCCATTTACCCTGATTAGGAATGGTTAACGTATAGGCCCAAAAATCCCGGTTTTGGGGGGCATATTCCCAAGTAGCAAAACGCAATTTTCCGTTTGACATATCCGATAGTCTGTCATATCGGGGAACTGATGCAGTTCTGGAGAGCTGTGCGGCAAAGGTGTGAACAAGATTACCGGTTTTTAAGGACAGCTTGGTGAACACATCATTTTGCGTGTAGGCACTTCCCAGCTGTATGTAGGGATTGTCATTCCGCAGCATGGTGTCTCGACCATTTATTTTACCGGCGTAATATTTTCGAAGTCCAAAAGTATCCCATTGGGAAAAATGGCGCTGCTGACCCATCCTCAAATCACTAAAATCACTGCTGGTAGAGCTAAAAACCCATGCCAGCTTCTTACCGCTCATTTCTATATTCACATTGGAAATAACAGCATTGGCAGCCGACAAATACCTAAAATTGGCATTTGCACCGGCAAAACTGAATCGGGTATTCCTAAACTTAGGATCTCGGGTTTTCATATAAACCACACCACCCAAGGCATCGCTTCCAAACTGGGTAGAACCTGAGCCAAAAAACACCTCCGTTCTGTCGAGCATGAACTGGTCTACTGTAATGATATCCTGCAAATGGCCGGACCGATATACCGCATTATTCATTCGCACACCATCCACAACAAGCAGAACACGACTAGATTCAAAACCTCTGAGGACAGGGCTACCACCACCCAGTTGACTTTTCTGAACGAATACCTGGCCTGTTTGAGACAGTACATCCGCCATGGTTCCCTGTTGGGCAAGCTGCATTTGCTTCGACGAGATAACTTCTATCTGTCGGGTTGAATTAGCTCTACTTGAACCGAAACGTTGCGCAGAAACCAGAATCTCATCCATATTTTCCAGTTCCTGAGGATAAGGAATGGCGGTATCACTTTGTATTTGTGCATTTGCAATGGTTAAACAAGCAAACAATATCAGGGACAGCAAACCTGATTTTATTTGTTTTTTTGCGTTTTTTTTCGTATATCCAGATAAAATATTGTCGGCCATCAGCGTGATCCAGTCGCAAATTTAACCAAAGCATTAAGTGAATTTGGTAAAAAGAGCGTACACACGAATAAAAAAGCAGAAATTCGCAGCATTAATTATGCAGGAAGTTTATGTTGTAGACGCCCTAAGAACACCGGTGGGCAAATTTGGCGGTAGTCTTTCAGGAATCAGGCCCGATGATTTGGCGGCACATGTCATCACTGAAATTATCAAACGCAACCCCGGAATTGATTTTTCACATACGGATGAGGTAATATTTGGCGCAGCCAATCAGGCCGGAGAAGATAACCGAAATGTGGCCAGAATGGGGCTGTTGCTGGCAGGTTTGCCTGTTACCATACCCGGATATACCGTAAACCGGTTATGCGCCAGTGGTCTACAAAGTATCATGAATGGATATATGGCCATAAAATCAGGAACTGCAGAACTTATTATTGCCGGTGGAACTGAAAGCATGACCCGGGCTCCATTCGTAATGGCCAAGTCTGAGAGTGCTTTTCAGCGCAGTACTGAAATTTACGACACTACCATTGGATGGAGGTTTACAAATAAAAAACTGGCAGAAGCATACCACCCCTACAGTATGGGTGAAACTGCCGAAAATGTAGCCGAGAAATACAAAATCAGCCGAGAAGACCAGGACGTATTTGCCTTTGGCTCTCAATCAAAATGGCAACAGGCCCATGATGCCGGAAAATTTAAAGATGAAATCACCTCGGTTCCGCTACCCGGAAAAAAAGGAGAGCTCCAATATTTTGAAACCGATGAGCATCCAAGATTAAGCACCGTGGAGGTTCTGGCGACACTGAAACCTGCTTTTAAAAAAGATGGAACTGTAACGGCCGGAAACAGCAGTGGAATTAACGACGGTGCTGCCTGTCTCATTTTGGCTTCAGGCCAGGCCGTTTCAAAATACAAACTGACACCGCTGGCCAGGATTGCAGGCATCGGCGCAGCCGGTGTTGATCCCGCCATTATGGGCATAGGCCCGGTTCCTGCAACACAAAAGGCGCTTAAACATGCCGGTATTCATACCAAAGATTTATCCGTAGCAGAGCTTAATGAGGCATTTGCCAGCCAGGTACTTGCCAGCATGAAGGAATTGCAAATCAATCCGGATATTGTAAACCCCAATGGTGGCAGCATTGCTATAGGGCATCCGCTGGGTGCAAGCGGTGCAAGAATTAGCACCACCCTGCTTCATGAAATGAGGAGAAATGCTGCGGCCCGCTACGGGTTGGCCACCATGTGTATTGGTGTGGGCCAGGGTTGCGCAATTGTTTTTGAAAAATCCTGATGCGCTATTTCCTGGAACTAGCTTACAGCGGCTCTGCATTCGGCGGATGGCAGAAGCAGGAAGAAGTGAGCAGTGTGCAGGCATTGCTAGAAAGTAAATTATCATTAATTCTGAGAGAACCTACTGAAATTTATGGTTGCGGAAGGACCGACACCGGGGTTCACGCTTCCTATTTTGTTGCCCATTTTGATACGCTGGTAGAGTTGCCTGAAAACCTGATATACCGGCTCAATGGGATGATTTCCAAAAGCATTATTATTTACAATTGTCGGCCCGTTTCAGATGAGATGCATGCGCGGTTTTCAGCAGTATCCCGCACGTACCGCTACTTTATTACCCACACTAAAAATCCCTTTCTATCAGATATGGCTTATTTTCTCCCACACAAGCCCAATTTGGACTTGATGAATCAGGCGGCTGAAATGCTATTATCACACATCGAATATCGCTGCTTCTGCAAGGGAAAAGCACCCGGAGACAGCTACAAATGCACAATTATGGAAGCTGTATGGTCAGAAACTTCGGCAGGATTGGTATTTACGGTTACAGCCAATCGTTTTTTGCGGAGCATGGTCCGGAGTATGGTAGGTACATTGCTAAAAGTGGGATTAGGTAAAATGAGCATGCAACAATTTACAGAACTTTTGCATTCCGGAAACCGAAATCTAGCCGGTAAATCAGCACCTGCTCAGGGTTTATTCCTTGTGGATGTAGTATATCCGGGCTTTGAAAAGTCTGCTGTGCTTATTCTGCCCCCAGTCGTTTAAGAAAACGCTCTACCTGCTTAGCTGTAGCGGGTTTCACGTAAAAATCCTCAACCTTAAGTTTATCTGCGGTATTCACCAGTATTTCATTCAGTTTCACATCGCTACTCAAAATATTAGCCACGGTTTTGGTGAGGTTAATGTAAATCCACTCATTGCCACCAAAATCAAAATAGATGTACATATTTTCACCCCCACGCTTGTGTTCTATCAGCATGGTGGTTTTTATGTCTTTATTGATTGGAGTACCTGCAAATGAAGCTACACTTACATTATCGTTGCAATACATACCGCGGTATTTACTATCCCAGCGGAAAGTTGCATCGCTCAAAATCAGGGTGTATTCTGCTTCATCCTTTCCAGACAATTCGCCATTCTTTTCAATGTTTTTGATGATATTTCTGGCTGTTTTGTCTTCTGCCACCATCTCTCCAAGGGCATTTTTAAAGAAATCAGTATTGATATTAACAGAAGCTCCACTGCTGGTTTGGAATAACTCTTTCAACCGCGAAACAAAATCTTTGTGGAGGGGAAAATCCAGCATCATGGCGAGGTTAAAGACGAAGCTGCTATCACCCTCTTTCAAATCTGCAGTACCTGCATTTTTGAATTTGATATTATTGCTTTCCAAGCCAAAATCGAGAGGGCCTTCGGCATGCACGGTGTGGTTTTTCTCATTCAGCTGAATAAAGCTGCCTTTCAATCCATCGTTGAGCAGTTTGTCTTTGCTACCGGCAAAAAAGCTTTCTTTTTCGTGATCATAGTAGAAAATACCGGTATCATTGGTAACATCCGGGTCGCTGTATCTGCGTTTCCAGCTAAAGAACAGGGGATAAACATGGCTGCTGTCGTTGGCTACAAAAAGTCCTACATACTGCTTTTTATTATCCTTATCGCGGGGATCCTGCACATTAATGATGACGTTTTTAGGATCAACGCGGTCACTGTAACGCAGCCATGCGGAAGGAAGTATATTTTTAAACGTGTGGAGGGGTTTGACATAACCCGTAAACTGTAGATTCTGTTCTGTGCTCAGTATCTGTGCAAAGCCCTTGTAACCGATTTTCGTATCCAGGGTGAAATTTTGTGATTCATCAATTTTCCCCCAACCCTCTATGTTTTTATCGCGGTTAACAATGATGCTGTCGAGAAAAAACTCCTGTCTTTTACCCAGTTTGTTTACATACTGATACAAGCCGGAGCCGCGCATTTTATTTTTACCATAAATCTTCAGTCGGCTGCGATATATTTCATGGTAATTGTCAAACCGGTTGGCAAACAATCTGGCACTGTCTACAATGTCCATATCTCCGTTTTCGCGTATGGTGACTTTGCCGTCTTTCAGCACTACACGGCTGTCTGCAATGTCTATGAACGGTATTTGCTGAACATTGAGCGTATAATTTTTAAGATCATATACACCCCGGACACCGGCAAACTTAAGACTATCCTGGGTAGGATTGGTGCTCATCCACAGGGGTTGTTTACCCGCCATGGCAGCCCCCATTCTGGCTTCAATAGTTTTGCCGTTCATGTCCCATCGGTAATCGTTGAGATTGGTCATATAACTATTGAATGGGAATCGTGTCTCTGCTCCCACCTTATTGGTATTAAAAGAACCGATACGGGTATTAAAATCCATTGTTCCGCGTATATCGTTGGTTTCAAAAGCCACTTTGGATGTATCTGCCCCATAAATGGTAAGATTGGCCTTATCTGCGCTGGTTTTATTGGGTGCAAACAGCATTTCATCGCTGCTAAATTTGGCCTCGGGCCAGGCCAAAGTTCCATTGCCGGTTACTTTGGATGGTTTCTGTGTAATTGTCCCAATAAAATCATATTCAGATTTAAACACCTTAATGGGTGTGGGCCCGTTGGTAATATTAAATTTGTCATGGTACGGAATCCATTCCATATTGGCATTGGAAGCATAGATCTGCGGATAGATAGTACTTTGCGGCAGCTCATAAGAATCCACGGTCCCTTTTGCTGTTTTAGGCAATAGCAAAATTCGCTGAAACTTGGTTGTGGAGCCGCTAAAGGCAATATTGCCCTGTTCTCCGTAAAAACCCCGTTCACTTAGGTTCATGGTCATTTCACCTTTGCCTTTGCCTCTATACATGCTAGATCCTCCCGGAGGCGTTGGTGTTACAAATCCTAGTGAATAATCCGGCTGTATATATACATAATGGCGGAATTCAGGGAAAATCCCATCACTCAGAAAGGAGCCATCAAAACGCAGGCCTGCAATGGTAAAATTATCCAAACTGTCAATGGTAAAGGGATCGATGACAAACTTAAATGATTCTGCCTTATACTGACCGCCATGAATGGACGGCTTATCATATAGCACTTCAGATCCTTTGAGGGCTTTAAAAATAGGATACTCAGGATAGTTAACAAGCCCTGACTTATTATTGGGTTTATCTATGTAGATGGTGCCATTGATGTTCCGTAACACACTTTTTATGGGAATGAGGGATCGACCGGTGCTATCCGGGAAATACAATCTCAAACTATCAATGATATCGGATTGCACCAGAAAATTGCCGTAATCAAATTCAAATTTTTTTCCAAAAAAATCAAACCGCCCGGCACGAACCATACCGCCAAAGCGAATGCGCCTGTTTTTCAACAGGGTAACCTGCTGTTCGTAAGGCACCACCACAACATTTTGAGAATCGGAAAAGAAGAACTTCTGTACTCCTTCTACATTCATCTCATTGCTCAGCAGATTCAGAGAGATATTACTCCGTTTTGCAATCATGGACGACAGGCGTATTACATCATAATCGCGGTTTTTTTCATGACTCTGCACCCATCTGAACAGTTTGGTTCTGAACATGGCAGAGTCCTGCTCCGGATAATAGGTGATGTAGCCCGCATCATGCAATTCAATGAAAGGTGCACGCAAATGTTCGGGTTGCATTTTGCAAAAATCCGCGTAATCTGACAGGGCAAATTTCATGCGCCTATCGGCGGTGTAGTATGAGCGGGTTTCTTTTTTGCGTGCTTGCAGAGCTTTTAGTTTCTGGTCAATCAAGGCCTTATCCTCCGGCTTATTTTTGCTGATCAGTGCTTTCAATTCTTTTTCCATGGCGCGTGCCACGGGATCGTCCGGCTGACGGTTGTAAAATGCATATAAACTTTCCAGTGGATTAAAACTAAGGGGGCCCTGTATTCGGGCATACAGCATTTCTTTATAGAAATCGGCACTGGAAATTTTCGCATCCTGGTCATTGTTAATGTTATCAAAATCCACAAACGGCTCGTCTAGTTTCCAACGGACTTGCTGCGCATCGATGTCTACTTTGTGGTAATCGTCATAAAACGGGGCTCTCATCAGGCCTTCCGATCCGCGGGTTACCACCAGTTTATTTTCCTCAAACTGAAAATTCACCTCAACCGCGGGATGGGTAATGGTGGAACTATCCACATAAATAATCATAGATGCCTTGCGGCTGGCGGCTGCACCATTGGCAATTTTGAAGGTCTTGCTTTTCAGGGTAATCCTTTTCTGGTTTTTGTAAAGGATGTTAATTACTGTTTCTTCACCATTGGCGGTTTGGGTATTAATGTCGCCCCCCACCATACTAAAACCACCGCGCAGGGATGCATTGGGCCCTACTATTCCAAAAATCTGCAAACTGTTTTCAAAGCTGGAAAATCGAGGCCAAGGTGATTTTTTCACCACTGCAGAATCGGGTGAAAAGCTGATTTTATCCTGAAAACGTCCTTTAACCCCTTCATTGAAATAGCCAACATACTGCAGCGTTGCCGTATCGATTTTATAGTCGGATTCTTCCAGGTTGACAGTAAATTTATTCCAGCTCACCTGAACATCTTCCTCAGGCAAAACCCTTTCAAAAGAAGCTTCACCGGAGCTGCCTGCCCAAATCTTTTTACCCGGATAAAACGTACCTGCGGTGTTATAGATATTCATTCTATCTACCGGTCCATGGCAGATTAATGTGGTAGCAGGAAATTTCACCACAATCTCACCCTTTTCATACAGCAAATCGAAGTCGCATGAATCCACAGACCAGCGTTTATTATTATCTGTAAAAAGCGTCCCGTTGCGAAAAAGTCCGGTAGTCATTTTCAGAAACTCTACATAATTGGTACTGCCTGAACCTATCAGTTTTCGGGTAGCCTGCTGCCATTGCTGTAATACTTTTTCGGGAAGTTTTTTCTGCAGATAGGCGGTTATGGATTGAATAAGATAATCAAAGTGGGGCTGAACAGGCATTCTATCGGAAACCATATCACTGCATATGGCCATGATATTTTTTTGCTGCTCAGGGCTGAACTTGCCCATTTCCCAGCTTTCGCGAAAAACTGCAAACATTTGGTTCAATTCCTTACTCGATGCGGAAGTAACGTGAGTTTCAAGCTCTTTAATAAAAACCGCAGGATCGGGGCTAAAACTTCGGATCTGCGCATGGATTGGTGCGCTGACAAAGGAGGCAAGTACAAGGCAAACGATGTAAAACCAACGCATTTGTAATATGAAACGAAAAAACCTGTTCATTATTTACACAAAGAACAGGAAAAACCGTGCCGAAAACGAAAGGACCCTGCGAGAATTATCCCACAGCCTTGATTATGTCCGCAAAATCACGCGCTTTGAGTGCAGCACCTCCAATTAATCCTCCATCTATATCAGATTGCGCCATCAGTCCGGCTGCATTGTCGGGCTTCATACTGCCACCATAGAGAATGGAAGTTTCTTCTGCAATGTCTTCGGTGTAGTTCATCCCGATTACTTTGCGGATGTAGTTGTGCATTTCCTGTGCCTGCTCGGGGGTAGCGGTCAATCCCGTACCAATCGCCCAAACGGGTTCATACGCAATTACCACATTGGAGAATTCTTTTCTATCCAGGGCGAAAAGTCCTTCCTGAAGCTGATTTTCCACTACTTTAAAGAAAATTTTCTCTTCCCTTTCCTGCAGTGATTCACCTACACAAAAAATCACTTTAAGTCCATGCCTGATGGCCGCTTTTGTCTTTTTAAACAGCAATTCGCCTGTTTCGGCAAAATACTGTCTTCTTTCACTGTGGCCTATGATTACGTATTGCGCTCCGGTGCTTTTGACCATTAAAGGACTGATTTCGCCGGTAAATGCACCGCTATCTTCATGATGACAATTCTGGGCACCCAGGGCTATGCCTGTACCTTCCAGCAGTCTGGCAGCAGAAGCCAGCGAAGTAAACGGAGGACATAAAATCACCTGAGATTTTCCGGTGTGTTCATCGCGTACAATGCCGCGAATTTCTGTAACGAGTGCGTGCCCTTCTTCCAGGGTCTTATTCATTTTCCAGTTGCCTGCAATTATTTTGGTTCTCATTGCGGCTGCAAAGTTCGCCAATTATGGCGAAAAACAGAAATTCGAAGCATGATAAATTCATTATACCATGCAAGCGAATAATTTGGAAATACCGATTTTTTTCGTTATATTGAATTAGCAGACTGAATCACTGTTTTGGCCCAATTCATGGCAATCTCAAACTGCTCTTGTTTGGATATGGCCGAATTATCAAGCAATTTGTAGTCGCCTGTCATGGTAAGCGGACTATCTTTTCGGTTACTGTCAATGAGGTCTCTTTGTTTAAGATTTGCAAAAACATCATCATAGCTGGTTACTAATCCGCTGTCGGATAATTCCTTGAATCGCCTCATAGCGCGAACTTCAGGAGAAGCGGTCATAAAGATTTTGAGTTCTGCGGACGGGAAAACCACCGTACCAATGTCTCTGCCATCCATCACCACACCTTTCTCTTCCCCCATTTTTTGCTGTAGCGCAACAAGATAGCGTCTTACCGCAGAAATCCTTGCCACCTGACTGACTGATTCTGCCACTTTCAAGGTACGAATCTGTTTCTCCACATTTTTATGGTTCAACCAGATATCACTTCTCCCAGTTTCAATGTTGGCAGAGAAATCTATGATTATATCAGGCAGGACAGAAGCAACCGCCTGCTCATCATCCGGATTGATGCCGGTGTTCAGCAGATGAAGTGTAATTGCTCGATACATGGCACCACTGTCAATAAACTTATAACCTAGGGCGAGGGCGAGTTGTCTTGCCAGGGTTCCTTTACCACAGCTGCTGTGTCCGTCAATAGCAATGATGATTCGTTTCAATCAATTTACTTTTTAACCTGAAAATCTGATGGAGCTGCACTAAAGGTGAATAGATTAGCATTAAAACCCGGAAAATACGCCATACTTGCGTAGGTAATCTGTATGCGGCTGATTCGGAATTGCAGACCCCAACTGTAACCGGCAACACCCGGACGCACATCTGGGGTCATTTCTTTGCGCCGCTGATGGTTGTACCCCATTAATATTCCGAAGTTTTTACCCAATAAAAGCTCTGTTCCAAATGTAAAATGTCTTAAAGCTTTGTCGCCTATGGATGCCTGTTTTGATGCAGCCGGCTGACCACTCAGGTCAATTGAATTACTTTGTAAAAACTGGCTGTAGGTCATATCCGGTTTTTGCAAGTTGTGGGCGGTAATATTGAACCGAAATGGCATGTGACGCGGCTTAAAATTCACCCCAAGCTCTGCTGAAAAAGGGAGTGGCTCCCGACTTCCTGGGGTATAGGTCAGCAGCTGTACACCGGCATTCCGTAAAACGGCTGCAGCGGTAAACAGACTGTCTTTACTTCGCCAAACCAATCCGGCGTCTACGGCAGCTCCGGTGGATATGTAAGGCCCCAAAATACTGTATGCGAATTTCACGTTCGCCCCGGCATAGAGACGCGGTTTAATCTCGCGGGCAAAACCGGCGGTAACAGATGTTTCATTGGCCGGAATTTTACCTTCAGGGTTGCCACCATCATCGTAAGCATCCATCATTCCATAATTTATATATGAAATCTGCACTCCCCCGGTACCCTGTTTAATGTTCTTTGCAAACGATGCATTGCCTGTCCACACCCCCTTCAGATGCGTGTTGAAATTGAGTGCACTCCTTAGATGCATTTGACTATTGAGAAGGGCAGGGTTATGTGAAAACAGCGTAACGTCTTTATCGCGAAAAGCGTTGCAATAACCTCCCCATGCGGCCTCTCTTGCGCCGGTGGGCTGCAAAAGAACCCTATAAATGCCGCTTCCGCCCATTTGTGCAGACAACCAGTTATGGCCCGTTACAATCAGTATAAACAACGTCGGCAACCGCATGCAGATGCGCAAAGGTACCAAAGGTAAGGTGGAAAACACCATACAGGTTGTGAACAATATAAAATTTTACCCTAGCGTGTTTTGGCCGAAATTTGCACCTTTATGCAGGTTTACCACAGTCTGGATGACTTACCTCAGTTTAGCGGTCTTGTGCTGACGCAGGGAACTTTCGACGGAGTTCATCTGGGGCATGTGAAAGTGTTGGAGAGTGTAGTTGCCGAAGCAAAGCAATCCGGACTGGAAAGCATGCTACTGACCTTTTTCCCACACCCCCGACTGGTACTCTACCCGGATGACAATCCCTTGAGGATGCTGAGCAGTCTTGATGAAAAGATACAGATGGTGGAGGCATGCGGAATTGACCATCTAACCATTCTTCCCTTTACTTCTGAGGTAGCTGCCCTCAGCCCGCTGGATTTTGTGCGGGGCGTGCTCGTAGATAAACTCAATGTGACTACCATGATTGTTGGATATGATCACCGTTTCGGTAAAAACAGGGAAGGAAGTTTTCCGGACCTGTTACAATACGGAGAAATGTTAAATTTCCGGGTCAAGGAAATCCCGGCTGGTGAAATAGAGCACATTGCGATTTCAAGCACCCGAATCCGAAAAGCACTTTTGTCCGGCGACCTAGCGCAAGCCAATCAGTTACTGGGCAAACCCTACACCCTGTCCGGAAAGGTGGTTCACGGCAGAAAACTGGGTAGAACCCTGGGTTTTCCGACTGCCAATATTTCGGTAGAAGATCCCTACAAACTCATTCCTGCCACCGGTGTATATGCTGTCAGGGCTCACCTTCCTTCGGGTATTTACGGCGGTGCCATGAATGTGGGTTACAACCCCAGTATTCCCGGGAAAGGATTCAGTATAGAAGCACATTTATTTGGATTTTCGGCAGATATTTACGAAATTGCAATCCGCTTTGAGATGATTGCTTATCTCAGGCCTGAATATTCATTTGATAATCTTGAAGCCCTTAAAGCACAAATCGCACAAGACTGTGAAGACGCCAAGATGGCACTCGCTGCTGTTTAGGATTTGTTTATTATTGGGTTTGCTTATGATTAGCAATCACCTGCATGCATTGCCGGCAGGTATTTTAAATTACCACGATTCAGACGGATACGCCTCTCCCCAATTGGCAGCTCCTGCCATCATTCCTGGCATATCCCCCATATTTGATTTGTATGCTTATTGGGATACGGCCAACATAGACCCGTATAAATTCAATTTCGATTCCATAGCAGGGGCATTGCAGTTGCAGGTGCTGGATGCAGACTGCGGTTTTGCACTTCCGGTTTTGGGCACCATGACCTCCCCGTTTGGTTGGCGCTGGGGGCATGTGCATGCCGGCATCGATATCGGGCTAAAAACCGGCGATACCATAGTCAGTTCATTTGACGGCGTTGTGCGCATGAGCCGCTGGTATTACGGATATGGAAATTGTGTGGTGGTTCGTCACCACAACGGGTTGGAAACCCTGTATGGCCACCTAAGCCAACGGCTTGTCAATCCGGGAGATCTGGTGAATGCCGGGCAAATAATTGGACTGGGCGGTAGCACCGGCTATAGCACAGGACCTCACCTGCATTTTGAAACCCGCATTTTGGGAAAACCCTTCAACCCTGAATTGCTTATTGATTTCAAAAAAGATAGTTTGCTGCAGGATACCATGAATTTTACTGCAAGCAGTTTTGCACTGCCTAGCTCTCCGGTATACCGCACATATTATCGCCGGGGATATCGGGGCTCTTACAGAAAATCCTCTTACAGAAGGGGTTATGGATACAGAAGAAGGTAGTCTTTACGATAGATTTACCTGTTTCAAACCCGAATTCACCGTAATTTGGATACCTCTCACACCCGCACCCTGTGCAGCCATCACATCTCTTTCTCTGTCTCCTATCATTACACAATTCTCAGGTTTTAAATTAAACCGATGCAGGGCCTTTTCCACCATCAAGCTGCCCGGCTTTCGGCATAGGCATTTCCCGGAAATTTCGGGATGATGAACACAGTAATAAAAGGCATCAACGGCAAAACCCTGCAGATTGCACAACCCCTGTAAATATTGATGCATTGCGATTACCGCATTTTCATCATACAAATCTTTATCTAAACCACCCTGATTGGTAATCACAACCAGCCCGTAACCCTCATCAAACCATTTTTTAAGTGTTTCAATGGTTTCCGGCAACACTTCAAATTCGGCCAGGGAGGTGGTATAGTCACCGGGATCGTGGTTGATTACGCCATCTCTATCGAGAAATATGGCTTTTTCGAAGTGTCGGGAGGAAGATTGGTACATTTGGTTGCAAAATAACGTATTTTCGCAGCAATCGTGACGAATCGCATTGTCATAATACCTACCTACAACGAAATCGAGAACATCGAAGCCATGGTGCACAAGGTAATGGGGCTGGAACCTGCCTTTCACCTGCTGATAGTGGATGACAATTCTCCCGACGGCACTTCAGACAAGGTAGAAACGCTGCAAAAAGAATACAGCAACCGGCTGCACCTGCTAAAGCGCAAAGGCAAGGCAGGGCTGGGAACTGCATATATCGCCGGTTTTAAATGGTGTCTTGAAAAAGATTATCAATACATCTGCGAAATGGATTGCGATTTCAGCCACAACCCTGATGATTTGAACAGACTGGTAACTGCCTGCGCAGAAGGCGCTGACATGGCAGTGGGAAGCCGCTATGCCGGCGGTGTGGTTAATGTGGTAAACTGGCCCATGGGCAGGGTACTCATGAGCTACTATGCCAGTAAATATGTGCGCATGGTAACCGGATTACGGGTGGCAGATTCTACCGCGGGTTTTGTTTGTTACAGCAGAAACGTACTGGAGCAGATTGGATTAGATCGTATCAAATTCAAGGGATATGCTTTCCAGATAGAAATGAAATTCAGAACCTGGAAAAAAGGATTTAAAATTCAGGAAGTGCCTATCATTTTCACGGACCGAACACTGGGTGTGAGCAAAATGAGCACCAAGATTTTCAGAGAGGCCCTATTTGGTGTAATAGAATTGCGAATAAAGAGCATTCTGGGCCAATTATAAGTCCGATTAAAGGATTTACACTCAGATTCACCCTACAAAGAAATTAATTACTTAACTTTGCCGCACATTCGCCGAATGGACGGAGACAGTAGTCGATATTACCATGCTGAGGGTTTATTACAGAAGGCAGAACCGCGTACACAAGGTGCAGGCACTTTCCCAACTGGAAAGCCAGGAAGAAATTATCTGGATTGATCTTCAAAACCCCACGCCCGCTGAAATCAGCGATGTAGAAGCCCATTTCGAATTTAAATTTCAGAGCCGCCAGCAGCAGCTGGAAATTGAGAGTTCCTCACGCTATTTCGAGACCGATGACGAAATCATAGCCAACAGTAATTTCTTGAAGTTTAATCACAGCGGGGAAGATTTTATATCCCATGCGGTTTCATTCATTCTTCAGGATGATGTACTCTTTACCTATCGTGATGCGGATTTGGGCACTTTTTCTGATTGTGTCAAAAAAATAAAGGTTTCAGGCAGGTTGTTTCATAGTGGTAAACAAATTATGACATCGCTCTTGGAAACGGATGTAGATAATGATGCTGATTTGCTGGAAAACCTGGGCAGACAGGTGGGCAAACTCAGCCGTGAACTAACCTTCGACAAAGGGCCCGATGAAGATGTGCTGTTAACCATTTCGAGGTTACAGGAATTAACCATGGTGATACGCCAGAACGTTATTGACAAGCAGCGAGTGCTTTCCGCCATTCTAAAAAGTCAGGAATTTGTGGGCGAGGAATATGAAAGACTACGCGTGGTTGTAAAAGATATCAATTCACTGATTGAGCACACCAAGTTTAATTTCGAGCGTCTGGAATACATGCAGAATACCTTTTTGGGTTTGATTAACATCGAGCAGAATAAAATCATCAAGATATTTACGGTTGCCTCGGTAATTTTCATGCCCCCCACGCTCATTGCCAGCATATATGGTATGAATTTTAAATTTACGGAGGAATTTGACTGGCGCTATGGTTTCTGGTTTGCGATTGGGCTGATGGTGTTGTCTTCCATTTCTACCCTGCTTATCTTCCGGCGCCGGGGCTGGCTGTAAATAAAACGAAATCCGTTTAGGGTTGTTAGTATTGCATGCTGTGGATGTGCATGTGCGTATGGATGTTTTCCGGTAATACCGAAATCAATTGGGTCAGGATTACTTACAAACTGGCTGTAGAACAATCCGGCAAAGCAGATGAGCTGGTAAAAATCACGAGCAATTACGGGAATAATACTGTCTTAATGGCTTATTATGGCACGGGAAAGGCATTGCAGGCCAAACATGGCTGGAATCCGGCCAGTCGGTTTTCATTGGCCAGAGAAGCTGCCAATATATTAAACAAAGCGGTGGTAGCATCACCGCAAAACCTGGAGGTTCGTTTTTTACGGTTTAGTTTTGAGAGTCGGGCCCCCGGTATGCTTGGTTTGACATTGCATACTGCGGATGACAAGGCATGGATAATGTCTCATCTGGACAAAAAGCACCCAATTTGGGATGTGATGAAGGCGTTTTTGAAGGACTGTTCATTGTTAACAACCACGGATAAACAAAAATTGAACTGATATTTGGTTGCGGATTGGCAACCAAGCCAATATGCTTGTGGTTGGTGGCCTGCAAATACAATTAGGATATATACGACCCCTCTGGGGTAGGTCTTTTCGCCCTGCGGGCTACAATAACATCACTCCTTCGGAGTTAATTGCAAGATGGGTAAATCAATCAATAACCTGACATAAGAACAACCAAATTCAGGCATTGTCAAACTGTAGACTATCAACTGTCAACTCTAAACTTTTAACTCTAAACTCCTAACTGTCAACCCTCCACTATTGCCGCAATTCCCGGCAGGGTTTTACCCTCGAAATACTCCAGCAAAGCGCCACCACCGGTGCTTACATAGCTAACCTTATCGTCAAAACCGAATTTGTGCACGGCGGCTGCACTGTCTCCGCCGCCAATCAGACTAAAAGCCCCGTTTTGGGTACTCTCTGCTACGGCTTCGGCTACTGTTTTAGTGCCTTTGCTAAAAGCATCCATTTCAAATACCCCCATCGGGCCGTTCCATAAAATGGTTTTGCTATTCAGTAAAACATTTTTAAAATCATCGCAGGCACCTGCGCCCACATCCAGACCCATCCATCCGGAAGGGATGGCATTGCTATTGCAGTTTTGGGTGTTGGCATCCGCTGCAAACTTATCAGCAATCACGGAATCAGACGGCAGATGAATGGCAACGCCTTTCGCATGGGCTTTTTCTAAGATTTCACGGCATGTTTGCAAACGCTCATCTTCACAAAGTGAATTACCGATTTCACCGCCCTGAGCTTTAAAGAATGTGTAGGCCATGCCCCCACCGATAATGATATGATCAGCCACCTCAAGCAAATTCTCCACAATTAAAATCTTATCAGAAACCTTGGCACCACCTACAATGGCTGTCAATGGTCTTTGGGGCGCTTTCATCACCTTATTGGCATTTTCCACTTCCCTGGCCATCACATAACCAAAGGCCTTCTTACCCGGAAAGAAATCAGCGATGATAGCGGTACTGGCGTGTGCCCGGTGTGCGGTTCCGAAGGCATCATTTACATAAAAAGTGCCCATAGATGCCAGTTTTTGGGCAAAATCACGGTCGCCTTTTTCTTCTTCTTTGTAAAAACGGAGGTTTTCCAGTAACAGTACATCTCCTCCGACCAAGCCGGCAGCAAGCTCAACAGCATCAGCACCGATGCAGTCTGTAGCAAATTTTATGTTTTTACCCAGCAATTCCGACAAATGAGATAGAATATGCCTCAAGCTGTATTTATCTTCCGGTCCTGTTTTGGGACGTCCCAAATGGCTCATCAGAATAACGGATCCGCCGTCACCCAGAATTTTATTCAATGTGGGAAGTGTGGCGGTAATACGGGAATCATCCGTGATGTTAAAATCCGCATCCAGCGGAACATTAAAATCTACACGAATGAGGACTTTTTCGCCCTCGAAATTAAATTGATCAATGGTTATCATAATGGGATAAATCAGGCTAATTTTTGGAGTAATGAAGACATATCAGTTTCGCGGTGCAGGATATCGCGCAATTCGGAAATCTTAACCCTGCGCTGCTCCATGGTATCGCGGTAACGAATGGTTACATCCTCATTGATTAAACTATCATGATCGACAGTTATGCAAAAAGGCGTTCCAATGGCATCCATACGGCGATAGCGTTTGCCAATGCTGTCTTTATCTTCGATGTATAGTTTAAAGTCAAACCGCAGATCATTGTATATCTTTTCAGCCATTTCAGGCAGACCATCCTTTTTAATGAGTGGCAAAATGGCCGCCTTCACGGGGGCCAACGCCGGCGGGATGCGTAAAACAGTGCGGACTTCACCATCCACGGTTTCTTCTGTGTAAGCAGCGCAGAGGGTGAGCAGGAACATGCGGTCCAGACCAATGCTGGTTTCTACCACATAGGGAATATAGCTTTCGTTGGTTTCCGGGTCAAAATAACGAAGTTTTTTACCACTAAATTCCTCATGTTTACTGAGATCGAAATCGGTACGGCTGTGAATGCCTTCCACCTCTTTAAAACCAAATGGAAAATCAAATTCAATATCCACGGCTGCATTGGCGTAGTGGGCCAACTTCACATGATCGTGATAGCGATATTTGGCGGCATCAACACCGAGGGAAAGGTGCCATTTCAGGCGTTGTTCCTTCCAGTGAGCATACCATTCCAGTTCGGTGCCGGGCTTGCAGAAAAACTGCATTTCCATTTGTTCGAACTCTTTCATGCGCATGATGAACTGTCGGGCTACAATTTCATTGCGAAAGGCCTTCCCGGTCTGTGCAATACCAAAAGGAATTTTGGCGCGACCGGATTTTTGCACATTTAGAAAGTTTACAAAAATGCCTTGGGCTGTTTCGGGACGAAGGTAGAGACTGTCTTCCCCGCTTTCAACAGCGCTCATCTGGGTGCTGTACATGAGGTTAAACTGACGTACATCAGTCCAGTTTTTAGAGCCGCTTACGGGACAAACGATACCCAGATCTTCTATCAGGGCTTTTATCATGCCCAGATTGCCGGTTTCGAGACCTTCTTTCAGGGTATTATCTATATGGGCGATGGCATTGAGGTATTCCACCACGCGTGGGTTGGTGGATCGGTACATGGTTTCATCGAAGCTATCACCAAAACGGGCGCGGGCTTTTTCAACCTCTTTATCGGCTTTGGCACGAAGTTTTTCCTGATGATCTTCAAGCAATACATCGGCGCGATAGCGCTTTTTGCTGTCTTTATTGTCGATCATGGGATCGCTGAAACCATCAATGTGACCGCTGGCTTTCCATGTTTTGGGGTGCATGAAAATGGCCGCATCGATACCGAGGATATTGGTTTGCAACTGGGTCATGGCTTTCCACCAGTATTGACGGATGTTGTTACGCAGCTCTACCCCGTTTTGGCCGTAATCATAAACGGCAGCAAGGCCATCATAGATTTCGCTGGAAGGAAAAACAAACCCATATTCTTTGCAGTGGGAAACGACTTTTTTGAAGAGATCCTCGTTGTTCATTGGAAGGTGCAAAGATAGGAAAAGCGGAAAGGGGTTGAAAATGATAAAAATGTATTATTATTGCATATTGTTTATTTATTTACGATTTATATTTATTTTATTATTATTTTTATGATTTTACCTGAAACATTTTATCACATTTACAACCATGCAAACGGGCATGACAATTTATTTAAGGAGGCGGAGAATTACCGATTTTTCTTGCAGCAGTATGGGAAATATATTGGGCCGGTGGCGGATACCTACGCGTATTGCCTGATGCCCAACCATTTCCATTTTTTAATTCGTACCAAGTCGGCAGCAGACCTTCAATTGAAGGTCTGCAAGCGGATAAAAAGGAACGATATTACAGCCAACAGTTCTCTAATTTCTTCAACTCCTATTGCAAGGCCTATAATAAAAAATATAACCGCCGCGGCTCCATGTTTATGAAAAATCTCCGCCGCAGAATTATCAGCGACCAAACCGACTTTTTTCGGGTGCTCGTTTACATACACCGAAACCCCGTCAAGCATGGCTTTACCGACGATATCGAGGCATGGCCCATGAGCTCTTTTCGATACTACTATGAAAACCTTACTCCTGTTTGGTTAAATAATGTTTCTGTTGAATCGGTCATTGGCAGCAAATCCAACTTCTTTCAGCTGCACTACTACCGACCTTAAAACACCCTAAAAGGTATTCTTCCACATCATACTCTCGATCGGCCTGTCGGGCTGACCGGAATACTTAGCGTTTTTCTTCTGATTGTATTTTACCTCGATTTCACCCTCCACAGGGAAATAAATCAGCTGACCTATGGGCATGCCCCTGTATACCTTCACCGGCTGCTTTACGCTGATTTCCAATGTCCAGTTGCCGCAAAAACCTACGTCCCCTTTGCCTGCTGTTGCATGGATATCAATCCCCAAACGGCCCGTACTGCTTTTACCCTCCAAAAACGGAACATGCGCATGCGTTTCAGTATATTCTTCAGTTACGCCCAGATAAAAAACATGGGGATACAGCACAAACCCGTCCTCAGGAATTTCGAAATACTCGATTTCATTGTGCTTCTTGGCATCCAGAATATGGTCTTTGTAGGTTGCCAGCCATTTCCCCAAATGAACGTCGTAGCTGTTACTACCCAGACAATGGCGGTCATATGGCTCTATTTTTATCGTTCCCTTATCAATTTCTTCCAGTATGCGCTTATCAGACAAAATCATGGAGCGAAAATATACCATGACAACCGTAGGATAATCAGGGTGGGTGTTTTGTGGACAAATACCCAAATTATGCCGATACTCCGTAGCTTTGCAACATGAAAGCCATTCCGGGCAAATACAACCGCCTAAAAGTTAACCGCCTTGTCGATTTTGGTGCTTTTCTCGATGATGGAGACGGAGGCGAAATTCTGATGCCCGGCAAATATCTGCCCCCCAACGCAGCGCCTGATGATCTGGTAGATGCTTTTGTTTACTATGACTCAGACGACCGCATTGTAGCCACCACCGAAAAACCTTTTGCGCAGCTTGGCGAGTTTGCAGCCCTCACTTGTAAATCCACCACGCACTTTGGCGCGTTTATGGACTGGGGCCTTCTAAAAGACTTGCTGGTGCCCGTGCGCGAACAAAACGTCCCCATGATTCGGGGTAAGCAATATGTGGTTTATGTATATTTTGATAAAGTATCTGAACGCCTTGCTGCAACCGCCAAAATCAGCAAATATTTAAATAAAACTCCGTTGCCATTCGAGGAAGGCGATGCCGTTGAACTGCTCATCTGGAATAAAACACCCCTGGGTTACAATGCCATCATCGGAAAAGAACATAGCGGTATCATTTATTCCAACGAAGTTTTTCAGCCCTTAAAAACCGGCGATAAAATCACCGGCTTTATTAAACACATACGTCCGGATGGCAAAACTGACCTGGCATTGCAAAAAAGCGGCATGGCCCACGTGGATGATATGGCCGAACGAATTTTACAGACCCTGCGGGAAAACAACGGATATATCGGGCTCACGGATAATAGCAGCCCAGACGATATTTACGAACGATTCGGCATGAGCAAAAAAGCATGGAAAAAAGCCGTGGGAACCCTATATAAGGCGCGTAAAATTGATATCACCCCAAATGGTATTCGCTTGGAAATGTGACTTTTTTTCGTATATTTACTATTCTATTTCGGTCAAAAAAACACATCTATCATCACCTGCGCTGAGGATTTTACTCTCATCCAACCATAGTAATGTGTTCACAGAGGCCTTATGAAATGGCAACTTGTCCTTATCCAGCACCTTCAATAAATCCAGAGTCCCGGCATCCCAGATTTTTACCGTTTTATCCATGCTTGCAGTGGCCACCCAATTCGCAGAAGGCTGCAGTTCAATGGCGTGAATATGCAGTAGATGAGCCGCTATGCTTCCTTCGTGATTTTGCGTATTCTCCCAAACTCTCAAAGTAGCATCCCGTCCGCCACTAATCATCCTGCCTGATGGCAAAGCGCAAATAGAAAAAATACTGCTAGTGTGCTGAAACTGGATTGACTGCAATTGTAAATCCCTGTTGTAAATCCGAATGGCTTTATCACTACTGCCAGCCCACAGATTGTGCTCATGATCATAACAAAGTGCCCGCGTACTTTCCGGTGAATTATTAATTTTTCCAACAACTTGAAACTGCCTGTCCCAAAACAAAATATGGCCATCGCCCCCTGACGAAACGTACCCGTCATCGGTAACCATTAATTTGTATAACCCTTTCACATGGGCCTCAAACCTTTTGACAATGGGTGTGGCGGACAAAATATCCGTAATAACAAAAAGTTCACCTTTACGCGTTCCGGCCAGCAATGTTCCCCTTGTTTCATCAAAAGCCAGACAGTATACGTTGTCGGGTATGCGGGCTACCAAAACACCATCCTGTTCTTCCAGATTCCATCTCACCAACATTCCATCGCCACCTGCAGAAAAAAATCCACCGTCCCCATCAGAGCACAACGCATATACTGCCGATTGATGCCCGGTGAAGGATTTAAGGTGCTTTGCCTGTAATTTCGCGCTCATGCCTTTGGATCGTCTGATGTTTCCTATGCCCGGTAAAAAAATTGCGTTTTGGCAAATTACCGAAGACGAAGAAACGCTTTTACAAATGTACGACCCAACAGCAGATGAGATTGTTTTTTTAGAGGGAATACATGCCAACAAAAGATTGCATTATCTCAGCAGCAGGTTGCTGCTTCGCACGCTTGTTCCCGAAGGAAAACTAACCAAAGATGAGGTGGGAAAACCTCATTTTGAAGGAGGTACACCGCACCTAAGTATCAGCCACAGCGGGAACTATGCTGCTGCTGTCATCGATGAAAACGGTCCTACCGGTATTGACATTGAAACGCAAGGTCCCAAAATCCTCAGAATAGAAGATAAATTTTGCAATGTTGAAGACAAATCTAACATTCGAAAAACCCACCACAGTCTCTGCCTGCTTATTATTTGGGGCGCCAAAGAAAGCTTGTATAAATGGTATGGTAAAAAGGAAGTGGATTTTAAAAAACACATGACAGTTGGACCATTTGAAACGGGCGATTCCGGCAGGTTTTCAGCTTCCTTCCACAAGCCCGGCATACAACAGGATTTTATCATGGAGTATGCCGTTTTTGACGGGCACGTTGCCGTTTGGATACACGAATTGCTATAGACTGGCAGAACGTCCCTTTACAATTCGCATACTTACTTTCAACAAGAGTTTGAAACGAATTTTACCTTTTAAGCGTGCATGGGGATTCTGGGATTTGAAAAAACCGTAGACTAATAAAAACGTAAGGATAAAACCCACATCGGCTGCCAGGCAAGCACCATAAACGCCCCAGCGAGGAATCAGCCAGAAACCCATGGCTGTCTGAAGGATTAGTCCGAACACATTGGCAACAAATAGTGCTTTAAATCTGTTTACCGCATGTAAATAATGGCTAAATAAACTTGAAGCCGCCACAGCCAATATGCCCGGAATAAAAAGCAATGACGTATCTTTTAGGGTTTCAAAACCTTTGCCAAACACCCACACAAAAATCCCTGACGGCAATATTGCAAGTAACAAACATGCGAGGACAGTGCCGACAAAGACAAAAAACGCATAACGCAGGGTAATATCTGCCTTGAAATTTTCATTATTACTGCGCAATATCCTTACGTGGGCGATGGTACCAAAACTGTTGGCAAAAATCCACACTGCATCGGCAATCAAAAGCGCATTGGAATAAACGCCCGCAGCAACCGTTGAACCCAGCAGGTAGGTCAGGGTATATAAACTTAAACGATAGGCCAGGAACTGAGCCAGATGACCGTTTTGGCTCCAGAAACCATCGGTAAACAGGGCTTTTGGGGGCTTTAGAGCATGAGCAAAAGCGCCTTTAATTTCTTCCCTCATACTCCAGCTGCTTATTAGCAAGGCGATCATCATTGCCCAAAAAATAGAAGCAATTGCACTTCCCACACCCATTGTGCCTGTTTCCCTAAATTCAACAAAATAGTAAAGAAATACCAGTTTCAGAATTTCAATTAGCAACTGCAAGCGGTTCCTCAGCTGAATCTTTGCCAGTCCTTGCTGCATATTGTACTGAATGGTTAGCAAAACCAAGGGAAATGAAATAGCCGCCGACATCAAAACCATTTTTAATTCGGCACCCGAAACAAATAAGCATACACAGCCGCACAATACAGAGAAAATCCCCCAGCAGACTGCAATTGGCAGCAATTTATGCAGCCCAAAACGCTGGATTGCATTGGCAAGATTGCTTCCGCCAACATAGTCGCTCGCAACCATCATCAATCCACTCCAAAACAATACCAAACCTAGCTCTCCCCTGCCCTCCGGCCCCATCCAGCGCGAGCAGAGTACCACAAATATGGCTGCAAGAATAGTTCGAAGCAACTGACTGATAAAGGTACTGAGGGCACTGCTTTTGCTCATGATTTAGACTGTTGTAAAAATACTGACATTGCAGAAAGTCGAAACATCCACTTCAGGGCGCTCTCATCGCCTTGCTGCAAATTTTGCATTAAACGCTCTCTTTGAGCCCTCGGCGACCATGGATCCAGCACATCCGACATGAAATATCCGCTCCAGGCATTTCGATTTTTCCATGTGAGAGCAGAATCCGGCACTGTAAATCCTTTTTTATCTACCCGCAAGCGTATGCTTTCAGGCATGACGTTCCTGAGTGCCTCGCGCAAAACTCCTTTGGTATAACCATTTTTTATTTTGTCTTTCAACGGAACATTCAGCCATTGCGCCAGCTGCATATCATCTGCAAATGGATTGCGACTTTCCAGTCCGTGTGCCATGCTGTTAAGGTCTTCCCAGGCAAGCATCTGCCGTAGCTTTTGTCCGTAAAAATCAGCCTGCATTTTGTTATCCGCTCCTAGATGGGATAGTCGGTGTAAATACAGGTCATTGCGCCATAAATCAGCGTTTAGAAGCGCACCGGCTTGCTTCTTTGCGGCTATAACCGATAAAAACGGCAGAAATATTTTTGCCTGCAGCTTTAGGTTTTCTTTAAGAGCGTCTCCATAGGAAACCGGCAGATGATTTTTCGATAAAAAACACCCCTGTAATTTCCAAAAATCACGGATAAGATAGTCAGGGTATCCCCCAAATAGCTCATCAGCACCCTGTCCGTTAAAAAAGACCGTAACCCCCTGTGATTTTGCCAGTCGGCACAGTTCAAAATGCGCCAGGTTATTCCATGCAATAGGAGGCAAATCCGTTGCGCGTGCTACTTCCTCAAGCAAATGCGAACCCGCATTATCCATGCTAAAAGAATGCCATTGGGCATCGTTATATTCAGCCACCTGCTGCTGCCAAATACGTTCATCCGATGTTGGATCCGAAGAAATTATGGAAAACAGCAAAATAGGAGCTTCTGCACCCAGGGATTTTCTGGCAAGGCCAATCACAGCGGCGCTGTCCAGCCCCCCGCTCACGGCAAATCCCAGAGGTACATCAGACATCAGTCGCTTTCTCACACTGCTTTCCAGCTGCAATTGCAGGTCAGGACCGGGCTTTTCATCGTTTTCAGGGTAATAAACCGGGTTTGTTTCCAGGTTGCGTAAATCCACATCCAAGCCCTCCTGTATTGTTGTTATTTCATTGTAGAAACCCTGTTCTGGTAACAATAACCCCTCACACAAATGATGAAAAACCGCTTGCGGATTGACACTGACTGTGTTAAGCAAATTTCGCAAGGCGCGGGTTTCGGAAGCAAATGCAAAAATCGTATCCGTTTGGGCAGCAAACAGTGGTTTCACACCGGCAGTATCGCGTCGAAGGTGCAGGATGCGATTTTCAAGATCCACAAATCCCAGCGCATAAAAACCGGCCAACAAATGAACGGCCAAAGGACCCTCAATTTTCAGCAGATTAAAAACAGTCTCCGTATCAGTATGGCTGCGGTTTTCGACACCCAGCGCTTTATCCAGTTCTTGAAAATTGAATGTCTCACCATTGTAACTAAGAGCATGATTTTCGTCATACAATGGTTGATGTCCTGGCAGTCCCGGGCGAATAATACTCAACCTTCTGTGTACAAATGCGCCCAAATATTCCCCGGTAGCGGTACTTATATGCGGCAATTGTAGCGCCGGCAAAGAAGAATTTCCACCATAGGCATGAGCCCTCCATTCTGTATCAATCAGCAAGTAGCCCTCATCGTCCGGACCCCGATGCGCCAGATTTTGGGAAAATTGCATACAAATCCTAGCCATTTCCCCTGCCGGGATTGGCTTTAGACTGAATATTCCTGCAATTCCACACATAATTACTTTATTATTTTACGGTACAACGCTTCATATGCATCCAGCACGGCATCCGATTGAAAAACCGCTCTGGCTCTGCTGCCAATATACTCTCTGTCTGCCGAAAAACCCGAGGAGGCACGCATGGCATTAAGCAATGATTCCTCCCTATCGGCATCACAAGCAATTCCCATTCGTTCATTAATATGAATATCTGCACCTTTACAGGGCGTGTAAATAACAGGAATACCCAGACAAAGTGCCTCTGCAATCACCAGTCCAAAGGTTTCAAACCGACTATAGCTTAGCACAAAATCGGCATTTTGCATGCGCTGCAGCAGCAGCTTTTTTTCTGCCACGGGCGACAACCATTCTATATTTTCCCAGCAATATTGAGGATTTGCCGCTTTATACAGCAAAAACGCTGATTCAGGCACATTCAATTGAAGTATGGCACGCGGATTTTCCTGCGCATACTCCGAAAACACCTGAATTAATTTATCGGTTTGCTTTTGCCTTAGGTTAAAATTGGAGATGTGCAGAAAAACAGGCCCTGCATTTTCGGGCGTTATGATGTCTGCGGTTGTAAACTCAAGGGCGACCGGATTGGGAATTACCTCCACAGATCTGGCAATAGCCGAAGAAACAACATCTGCAAGATTATCGGAAACTGCAGTTACAGCGGTTGCCCTACGCATGGCCCATGCGGTAAGTGTTCTTTTCCAGCGCGGGTATTGCCTGTCCTGCGGCAGCCAGTCCGTGTTGTGCTCTGTGACCACCCAAGGAATACGTTTCCTCTTAAGAAATAACATCACATCCCAGGCCGCTTTCCAGCCCACCTGCACATGCACAAGACTAACATCCGGACACATCTCGAAAAATTGCTTGAGCAGCTTTTGCACATGGAACTGATGGTAAAAAAATGCGAAAAGACCGGATTTACGTGGAATACTAAGGGCGTATTCATCAAAATCCGGCTGCGATAGCTTCGTAATTTCTGGTCTTCCACCGTTGGTATGATAGCGCACATACACAACCGAAACCTTGTTTCGAGAAGATGTCAGACCGGCCAGTTCACGGCAAAATATGCCATTTAGCGGGCTTTCCGGAGTAGGATACCAGCTGCAGTAAAATAGGATATGTTTGGAATTGTGCGCTTGAATAGGTGCAAAGATGATAAAACGTATTGAATTCCTGTTGAGAAAATGAGGAATGTTGCTTAAATTTGCACCCCTTTACGGCGGATATAGCTCAGTTGGTTAGAGCACCAGTTTGTGGCACTGGGGGTCGCCGGTTCGAACCCGGTTATTCGCCCAAGGTAATTTCAACTCCAAAAAGCGGCCTTTTGAGCCGCTTTTTGTTTTATCAAGGTTGACGTTTTGGGGGTATTTAAAAATATGCCTGTATATTTGTTTATCGTTTATTATCATGAAAAAAGCCATCATTATTGTATCATTCCTGGTCATCGGTTCATCAGCATTTGCCCAAACCAAAACCGATATGTTAATTCCAAGCACCATCCTAAAATTCAGTCCACAGCACTTGATTCGGGGTGGTTTGTGGATGTCTGGAGAATTTTTAAATAATGATAAGCGCAAAGCCCACCAGATAGGCCTGGAAGCCATGTATCGTCAGCCAACGGATAATTACAGCGGCGTCATCAAGGGCGCGGGATTCACCGCAGAGTATATGTATAAATACTATTTAAGCAGGTTTCATGTTGAAAAATCCATCACCGGAAAACAAACAGCCAGTGGATATTACGTCGGGGTATTCGGGCAATTTGGGTATTATGATGAGAAATCACGTCACTATGTATACTCAACCAATCCACCCTACAACAGCGAAGAAAAAACCGGAAAAGTATTAACAACGGCTGTATATCCTGGTTTTGTTATCGGCTTTCAAAAGTCGCTGGGAGAATCTTTCTATTTGGATGTGTATGCAGGTGCCGGAATGCGGGTTTCAGAAAGTAAGATACAATCAAGCGATGATGGTTTTGATTACAAGCAAAGTCCCGGTGCATACTTTATCTACCACAACGGATTATTACCCAAAGTAGGCATGAGTCTGGGATTTGGGTTTTAACTCCGAAAAATGAGTTACAAGGTAGAATTTATCACCCGTTTATTTCAGAAAACAAGCAGCAAGGCCATTGAACACTATTGCCTGACAAGACTATGGCATAAACTGGACAATGATGAAATAAAAATCGTTCCACAGCAATATGTAAATCGACACAGCGACAAATACGCATTGACCGACGTTTATTTCCCTCAGTTCAACATCCATGTTGAAGTTAATGAGCCGGCCCATTACAGTTCTGCAGAGAGAATAGAATCCGATGCTGTACGAAAAAAGGAAATTGAAAGCAATACCGGACACAAGCTGTATGTGATTGATTGTCAGAAGGAACTTAAAGAGATTCATAATCAGATTGATAACATTGTATCCATTATTACCCGGGCTCTTGAAGCACAGCAAAAAAACGGCACATTCAAACCCTGGCAACCTGATGCAGAAAGGGATCCGGAGTTTTGGAAATTAAAGCAAACCATTAGTACGACGGATGAAATCTCACTGCCCAATATCGAAGCCATCTGTACCTTGTTTGACGCTGAATTTAACAAAACAAAACGCGGATTTTTAAGACTGGGCGGACTGCCCCACCCCAAAAATCATGAGTATTTATTATGGTGGCCATCGGATAAAGCAAGACAAGGCTGGCAAAACCAAATCAGCACGGATGAAGAGGAAATAACAGAAACACATGCCGATGCAACAAAAAAAGCGCATCACTATAAGGCCCATCTCAATACAGGTCAAAAACGCATTGTGTTTTTTCACCATAAAGACGTTTTAGGCCTCACAAGCTATAAATTCAAGGGTGTTTACGCTTATGACAGCCAAAAAAGTAACGCAAATGTGGGAACGGTATGGAAAAGAATCTGTAAAACCATGAATGTAAATTTAACTGGCATCTAACGTTCACCCTGCCGGATTTTTTTCAATCCTCATCCCAGATTGGCTATATCATAAATAAAGGCGCCCTAAGACGCCTTTATTACACAAACAACACTATAGGAAAAACAACCCTTATTCAGAGCCGTTCATCTCGATGTATTTTAATAATTCAGCACGAACCTGAGGGTCGTTGAACTTGCCATGATAGCTTGAAGTGACAGTAGCACTGCTGATGTCCTTAATGCCACGGCTGGCCACACAAAGATGCCTTGCATCAATAATCACAGCCACATCCTGGGTTTCCAGCACTTCCATCAATTCATTGGCAATCTGAACGGTCATGCGCTCCTGCACCTGAGGCCTTTTGGCGTAATAATCCACAATGCGATTGAGTTTGCTCAATCCGATTACTTTACCGCTGCTTACATAGGCAAGGTGTGCCTTGCCCATAATAGGCACAAAGTGATGTTCGCAAGTGCTGAAAAAATGAATATCCTTTTCCACCAGCATTTCCTTGTACTTGAAACCGTTTTCAAACAAGGTAGGATGCGGACGATTATCGGGATCCAGTCCTTTGAACTGCTCATTTACAAACATTTTGGCTACACGAAGCGGTGTGCCCTTAAGACTTTCATCGCTTAAATCCAGCCCCAGAATGTGCATGATTTCGGTAAAATGTTTGGCTATGAGCTCTATCTTCAGCTCGTTATC
>Ga0315899_10000700_pt1 | contig 39700 bp, 32 predicted proteins | sample LakEriMetagenome_2_FD_203518 | JGI IMG/M metagenome (GOLD analysis project Ga0315899, IMG submission 203518) | Freshwater fungal communities from buoy surface, Lake Erie, Ohio, United States - Buoy 4 MA112 | ecosystem: Environmental > Aquatic > Freshwater > Lake | place: USA: Lake Erie, Ohio...
TGTTTGCTTTCATTTATTTGGTTAATAATTGTATTGTCAGTTATTTCTTCCTGAGAAAATGCTGTTGATTGAAGAAACCAAAAAAGAAATATATATTGAAAACGGGGGTTAGTTTTCATCTGAACAATTTATTGGTATAAATGGATATTCGTCACCAAAAATTTCACTCCATTGCGTGGGAGTGAAATCATCTAAGGTGCCGCAGAGAATATGGTTCAATACCTCGAGATTAAGCGGTATTACCTTGGTAGATGCATCTGCTAAATTGGTAATTAGGTAGTTGTTATTCGTTATTCCAATTGCTCGAACTGCTTCCATTTCAATGTAAAAGGGTTTCTGATTTTCCTTTACAATTGCAATTGTATTGTCAGAAAATAGCGCAGCAAGAGTCCCGATGGTGCTGTTATATGCTAGTTTTCGAACCATTACCCCGCGCGCAAGGTGAATTTTTCGGGTTGTCCATTTGCCTTCACTGAAATTAAAGTAATCTATGGAGCCATCTGAATATCCTGCGTAAAAACTACTGCCGATTGAAGGTGCTAGCGCAAAGCAGGGGAGGGATTTTTTTTGACCGGTGGTTATTTCGGTGAATTCATTGTTCTCATTGATAAAAATGAGTTTACCCGATTGTGTGGCCGCCAATATTCCATTCGGAAGCGTAGTGGTTGCGATAATTTCGTCGTTGATTTTTTCTGTTTCCCATGTGTATTCAGCTGTGCCCCTTAGGTGCAGAATTCGGGAACTAACGAAGGAGGTTCCCGATTTAGAAAGCAAAAGATACTTCCCGGAGGCGGGAAAGTATTTTGCCCCTTTTAGGATACCCAGACCTGGAATACAAGGCCAGGCATTTACTAATTTGTTGTAATTTTTTGAATCATAAGCTGCAACAGGTAAGTACTTGCAATTTTTGTCAATTTTTTTGTCCAAAAATGGAAATTCGCCTTGATGAAACAGAATCCCGGTCTGCTCATCAAAAGATGCAAATGAAATTCCGTCTCCAATAATGTCTAAGTACGCATACTTCAAACTATCCTCGCTCAGCGAAATGAGATAACCATTTTGAGTCAAAATCGTTGGCCCTATGGATGATTGAAAAATACAATTCGCAGGAAGAGGTTTAAGATATGCGTTGAAGTTCGGAATGGAAAGTTGCGCGCCTGAATTCCATAATTTCAAGTCGCCTTTGACATTGAATGCACTATCCTTACCAAAAGCTTTTATTGCACTTTCGAAACATGCATTAAATATTACTGGGTCCATTTTACTGTCGCCTTGTTCCAGGTGTCTCTGAAGTGCATGGTGAGCGAATTTTACCGACCATAAGGGATTGTATAAGGTCTGATGTGCCATAAAAGCTAGTACTTGTGTAAATGCTCGGTTGGTTAGCGCGCGAGAAGTCTTTTCAGATCTCTCCGCATTCTGCCTCGCATCGTCTGCCATATTTTTTTGCTCTTTTGCCTTTTCAGCTTCCTGATTGGCCCTGTTGGCTTCCGATTGTGCAATCAGTTGCTGTTGATTGGCAAAAATTGTTTTTGCTTCGGCAATCGATCGTTGTTCATTGGCAAGCGCCGCAGCGCGTTCGGCATCGCTCTTTGCCAGCAAGGCCTCTTGTTCTTTGGTAAATGCAACCTCGGCCGATTGTGCGGCTGCAGCCCTAGATTTTTCTGCTTCCACTCGCTTCTCATCGGCAAGAATCGTTTGCTCGTTTGCCAGATTTTTTTGTTGCACGGCCCATACACTCAGTATACTCAGGATAAGAATGGCAAGTGTGCCCATCGACATGATAAATCGCGCACGCTTTTTCTTGCGGCGCGTTTTCATGTCGAGGTATTCTCGCGAGGCCCTGAGATACTCCTTCAAATCGCGAAGCGCGGCTTCTGCTGCTGTATGATCTACTTCTAAAGATCCTGTAGAAGATTCTTTTTTCGCAATCCAATGGCCGCTGATGTGGTTTTCCTTCAGCCACGTTTCAAACTGTTGCAGCGGTCCAATGGCAAGAAGAAAATTTTGTTTTTCGCCGCTTTCCTTCCAACGATTTAGTTGTGTTCGTAAATCGTTGTAGTCAGCGATGGAACGTGTATTTTCCTGAGTCCACGTGCGAAGTAATTGCCAATTGCGGATCAGTGCCTCATGCGATATATCCAGAAAATCGTCGGACTGCAGCACCGGCAGTTGCCGGGTAGAGGGATAAATCAAACAATTGCCTTCTTCCCGAAATGGGTGGAGTAGCGCAGCAATTTCTTGATCACTGAATTTCGGGTTGTCGACCAGAAGGGTTAGTTGGCGCAGTGATGAACGGTAACGTACCATGCGGCCGCCGTCTGTTTTTGTGAGGCCGTGGAAACAAAGTCGAAACGCTTGCAAAACTTCTTCGGGTGATATGCCTTTATTTGTTGCGAGAAAAGATTCTGATGCTTCCAACATCAATTGATTCGCCCTCAGATTTAAAACATTTCGCAATGACGCGTTGTCGAACAGCGGCCGAATTTCGTCGGGCAACATGTTTCGATAGTGCAGAAATCGCTTTCGTTCAGTTTCCGCAAGCTCCAATGGATCGAGCCCACCGGCCATAGCGAGGTGAATGAGATCCATGGGTTCATTGAACTCTTTGCCAAGCTGCCATACACGGCTAAGGGCGAATTGTACAATGGGCAGCTGGTCGATGCTATCGGATGCTGCTGAGACGAGTTGATTGGCCAGCTGAGGTGTGATGGTGTCATCGTTTAGCAAAGCCGGTTCGACAATCGCTTTTTCAATTTCCTCTCGGTTGAGGCGTGGAATAAAAAAGTGACTGTTCCCGATGAGCTCGGGTAGGCCGCGAAATACCGTGCAGTTTCCGATAAAGTCGGATCGCATCGTAAAAACTACATAAATGGGTAACTGCCGTGCCTGCGCCAGGTGAACGGTTTCCAGTAGCAGGTTAACGAATATTTCAGCTTCTTCACAAGGTTCTCCTTCGAGAAAGTTTTCTGAATTTGTGAAGAGCTCTTCAAATTGGTCAACTAGAATAAACAGGTTGCGTCCTTTACTGCGCGCCTCTCGTTTACCCTTAATATCGAGGTTATGCCATACGGAGCTATCTTCATTGATGTGCAGTTCACTATTGCAATAGATATCGACCAATGAAGAAAATCCCAGCGATAATTCGTCGAACAACTTGCGTGAATCCAACTTGAAGATGTTGCTCAGTTCGCGGTTGAGATTCTGCAGCGGTTTGCCTTCGGGTTTGATAATCGCAAATTCCCATTGGTTGTAGCGTCCTTTCGCAAATCCGGATTTGATATGGGGAATCATGCCGGCATAGACTACAGAGGACTTTCCGTCGCCGGAGGCCCCGGTGAGCATAACGAAATTCTTTTTTTGGAGTTGGTTGAAGATTCCTTTGATATGTTGCTCACGACCTTTGAAGAAAATGGCTTCGTCTTCTTCGAAGTGGCGCAACCCCGGATATGGACAAAGGATGTTATTCATTTATTGAAGCCATATTGCGATCGAAAGCCACTAAAATTTCAAGGCCTGCCATTGTGTCGTCAGTCAAAAGCACTTGAACACCCGGTATTTTGAGTTCGTTTGCCTGTTTACCGTGTTGCTTATTAAACAGCACAGCCAGCGGTGTGCGCGACGATGCTCCTCCATTATTTTTCCATAAGTGGCGGGTAAAGTTTATGGCCCAGTCGCTCGCAACTCCTACCAGAATAACGACCATTCTGGAACTTTGTAACGCATCAGAGCATAAAGCCTCGTATTCCTTTCCGTCCGACGAATCGACACGAATGCACTCTATTTTGCGCGTGCCTTCAAGAATGATAGAAGTTTTATCGAGTAATACATCATCCGTGGCATTCGCTATTAGTGTGATATCACATATTCCCGGATCAGATTCAACTTTCAAGTCCTTGTGCATTGTTCTTAAATCATCCACTAGTTTCAGCATCGACTTGTGCGTATGGAAGTGGATGTTCGGAAAAACTTCCTGGATAGAATGAGTCTCTTCTAATCCTTCGGATGAACAAAGTTTGGTCATGGTTTTCAAGTCGCACCACACAACCATCTGCTTTTGTTTGGCCAATGGTATATGTTGGATACTGCCAATGTTTTGTTCCCAACTCTTTTCATTGTTTGGAAGATCTTGTTCGCGAGCGGATAGAAGAATGATATCTGATTCCTGAACAAGCGTTGTCAACTCTTCCTTGTTCAGTTTCTCACCTGGCAGTGCAGTCTTAAGTCCAGCCTTTTCCATCATGCGAAGCAAACGCCGAGATTCCGGCGAACCTCCTGCTGAGGTAGGAAAAACCATTACCTTTCTTGATTCCATGATTGTTGAAGTGGTATTCAAATGTATTCATTTTATGTTATACAATGCAGCGACCCATTTGACAGGGCACTTCGCCGCTCGCTGTTCGTCACTTTGAAGCAACTGCCTTATAATTTGAAAAAATGCCGATTGGCGAGTGCGGAATGCCTTGGCCTCTGAAAATAAAAACTACATTCGTCAAAAATTCTCTTATGGATTTCAGTACAACCCAACTGTTGATATTGGTAATTGTCGGTTTATTAGCAGGCGCACTCAGTGGTTTTGTAGGTGTAGGAGGCGGAATCATTATCGTGCCGGCCATGATTTACTTTATGAACATGAACCAAATGCAGGCTCAAGGGGTTAGTCTGGCCTTGCTCATGCTTCCGGTAGGTGTGTTGGGGGTTATGAACTACTACAAAGCCGGTCACATTCAATTCAACTATGTACTCATCATGGCTGTCGGATTTGTGTTGGGCAATTACTTCGGGTCCAAATACGCCATGCGTGTACCCGAGCATAAAATAAAATTCCTCTTTTCACTTCTGATGCTCTACGTGGCAGTCCAAATGCTATGGAAAAGCGGAGCGAAATGGGCGTCAGAACTTTATTGAGGCCATGCGCCTTCCTCACGTTTAAATATGCTTACCGGATAAAGAACTCCTGATGGATATTATTCCTCAGTCATCAGATTGGGGAACCTTCGCAGAATTTTATCAAGGACCTGCTGCATGCGATCTTCGCCGGTTCCTCGCACAACCTCTACCGTTTTACCATCGTTAAACAAGTCTTCCATGTACATGGCAAATAAGCGATCGCGGTCTGCTTCATTCTCTCGAAGTGGGTCGGCTTCCCAAGGTAAATCGGGCTGACAAACGAGGTATAAGTCGAAATCGTAGGTTTCTTTCATCATGGCAATTTCCTCGTTCGGTTCACCATAACGCTCGCGCCACCAGATATCCAAAACATAGAAATCGGTATCAACAATAAGAGCGTCACTGTTTGATTTAAATGCTTTCGATAGTAACTCCGAAGTTCTGCGCGCAATAAGCAGCACATCTTCCTGAGAATAGACGAAGTCCTTCCCTTTCTTTTGGAGGTATTCGCGAGCGTATTCTTTCACTACCCGCGCATCAAATATTCGTTCTGAAAGCCAATTACACAAGGTTGACTTCCCACAGCACTCAGGCCCCGTAATGGCTATTCTGATCATAACTCAAACCAATGCAACTCTAAAAAACCGTCTAACGACATAAAAAAATAGACTACAAACATACATGCCGCAACGAATAAACGCCTTCGGAAATAGATGATAATTGAAAGGGCGTTAATGGCCAGAAGATAAAGCCAGCATGCATGTACCTGGTACATCATGAGCCAGGTTGCGAGCATGCCCCAAGAAGCTACCAAAGCATCGAGAAAAGGAAGGTTTGCAGAAGTAAATCGTTTTAAACCGATGCCCCAAACCATTGCCAAGCCTGTGCTCAAGACAAAAAGCACGAGATGAACTTCCAATTGCACGTGCCATTGTAGCCACCCATTCTGCACGTTGAGCCAACCCACAATTGCAGATATTATGTAAACGACTTGCAAGACAGGTTCGGCGTAGAGTTTTTCCCGCCAGCTCAAAACGAGCAGCAGCAAAGGCCCCAAAACACCCATGGGAAAAGCCCAGTCGCTTTCGTTGAGATAAAACAACGTGAAAAGCAAATTGGAAATTACCGCCGACCATTCCAACAAGCGTCTGAAGGAGCCTTCCGAAATCAATTGCGACTTATGCTTCAAAATTATTTTTGTGTGAGCTTTTGTTTCATATCTTAGACAAAAATCCTAAAATCACTTGATGATGAAGCAAATCTTTACATTTTTAATTGCTCTCTTAGCTTTACAGCAAAGCACGCTTGCACAGCGCGTTTGCGGTACAACCGAATACCAAACGATGCTCGAACAGGCAGATCCGAGTATCATCAATCGCCGAGAAGAAATTGAACAGTTCACGCGCGATTTCCTTATCAGCAATCCTCAGGGTGAGCGTGCATTGGTGCGCATTCCGGTAGTAGTGCACGTTGTATATAATACTACAGCTGAGAACATCAGCGACGCGCAAATTCAGTCTCAGATCACAGTTCTTAACCAGGACTTCCGCAAACTCAACGCAGACGCGGCCAACACTCCTTCAGCATTTGCGGGCCTAGCAGGTGATGCCAACATTGAATTTTGTTTAGCTAGCGTTGACCCCAACGGCAATGCAACGAGTGGAATTTTGCGTGTGCCAACCAGCGCAACATCTTTCGGTACCAACAATACCGTAAAATCTTCCGCGTCCGGTGGATCTAACCCATGGAATGCCGGTAAATACCTGAACCTTTGGGTGTGCGATATTAGTGGTTCAATTCTCGGATATGCTCAATTCCCCGGTGGTTCAGCAAGCACCGACGGCGTAGTGTGTGACTACCAATACTTTGGAACTATCGGAACTGCCACGGCTCCCTTCAACAAGGGCCGTACAGCAACACACGAAGTGGGTCACTGGCTAAACTTGTATCACATTTGGGGTGATGACGGCACCGGCTGCACAGGTAGCGACCAGGTCACAGACACACCCAACGCAGGTGGTCCGAACTATGGTTGCCCTGCATTCCCGAGAGTAACTTGCAGCAATGGCCCTAATGGTGACATGTTTATGAACTACATGGACTACACCGACGACGCGTGTATGTTCATGTTCTCTAACGGACAGATTTCACGCATGCAGGCATTGTTTTCCACAGGTGGCGCTCGTAATGGTTTGATCACCAGCAATGGATGCGGCACACCTACTCCTGTTCTGTGTGGTGCTATCACAAACCTCACTTCAGCATCAATCACGCAAACCGGCGCGACCATTAGCTGGGCTGCAGTTACCGGTGCAACGGGTTATGTGCTTCAGTACAAGCCTGCTTCATCAACAGTTTGGACTACTGTCAACGTGACTACAACTTCATTTGCTATCACAGGTCTTACAGCAGGTACTGCCTACAACGCACAGGTGCAGTCTGTTTGCTCTGCCGGAAATGGTTCTTTCAGCGCTATTAACTTTACAACTACAAGTGCAACAACTTCATGCACTGATACCTATGAAAGCAACAACAGTTCCAGTGCAGCTAAGACAATACCGGTCAACACCAACATTACAGCACGCATTGGCACTAGCACCGATACAGATTGGTTCCGCTTTAGCAATACTTCGACAGCGCGCAACATTCGTATCGACCTGACAAACCTTCCTGCCGACTACGATGTTCGTCTTTACAACCCTAATGGCACTCAGGTGGCTATCTCTCAAAACGGATCGATCACTTCGGAAGCTATTGTTTACAACACCACCACAACGGGAACATGGCGCATTCAGGTTTATGGCTACCAAGGCGCATTCAATTCAACCTTGTGCTACACATTGCGCGCATCCATCAGCGCCTCTACCTTCCGTGAGGGAGACGAAACTCCGGCAGCTGAACTCAATTCTTCTGCTTCAGATTCTGACGTAGTGATTGCCAACGTATTCCCGAATCCAACCAATGGAAAACTGAATGTGATTCTTGAAGCCTCAGAAGCTCAAAACACTCAGCTTAGCATTCGCGATATCACTGGACGCACTGCTCTGCAACAAAATGTTGTTTGCACATCCGGCAGCAACACCATCATACTCGACATGGAATCGTTGCCTAACGGTTACTACTTGTTGGTTATCGACAATGGTAATGCCAGCTCGACCATGCGTGTTGTAAAAAACTAATCGGATAATTCCGACAATAAAAAACCCCCGAATCATCGGGGGTTTTTTTATGACTTTATTATCGGCTGATTAACCGTGCTGCACCTTGTGAATGAAATCTTCATATCCGATTGAGATCTCATTCAACGTGCATTTTTCCTTCACGACCGCAATCATCTTTTCTTCATAGAGGAAATCGTACACGTTCTTGGCCTCTTCCTTTTTCGCTAAGGTCTGCTTCGCAAACTCGGTAAGCATTTCATCTTCCATAGGCAAACCATATTGCGCATAGCGCGAAGCAAGCACTTGCTTTACGTGTGTCAACGCATCATCAGGGCTCACACGCAATTCATACTTGCGAATGATTTTACCCTCGATTAATTCCCAACGCAATTGCGCAGCATAGAATGGATAATCATGCTCCACCATTTCAGCGGTTACAGGCTTCTCGTTCGTAAGTTGAATGTAGCGCTTCAAAAAAGAATCGGGCAATTTTGGATCGATACTCTCCGTAATTTTCTTGGCAAACTCCCGCTTGAATAGAAAATCTGAATCACGTGAAAACATCTGCTCCAAATCTGCTTTCACTTTATCGCGCATAACCTCTTCAGCATTCACTTCACCGGGACCGTAAAGCTTGTCGAACAATTCCTGATCAACCGCGTGTGGCTCGATGCGCTTAATTTCATTCACCTTCAATTGAAACTTGGAAGCGAGGTGATGCACATCGTGGTGGGTGATGCCCAGCATTTTGGCTAAGTCTTCATGATTCTCTGTTAAATGATGAGGATCTATCTCAACAATGCTTCCCACAGTAAGCCCAATAAGAGACGCCTTGGTTGAGGCGTCCTTCACAAACTCGATAGATACTGTGGACTTATTCGAAATCCCACCCTCCTTCACCATTCCGGGCTCAACCAACTCGTTCAACTCAACCATAAGCATGTCATCGCTTTCGCTGGTTTCCGGGTCCGACATCTTACCATAACGTCGAGCCAAATCTTTTACCTGACGGTTGATGAGTTCATCGTTCACCGCCACTTTATAATAGTCGAAGGTGAGTGATGAATTCAAATCCACGTCAATGGAAGGAGCCAAACCTAACTGATAGGTAAACTTGAAATCGGCAGGGTTGTCCCAATTGCCTACCTCAGAATTGTCTGCGGAAGGAATAGGGCTGCCAAGCACTTCAATTTTATTTTCAGACAAAAACTTATATAGATTGTCTTGTATAACCTGGTTTATCTCTTCGGCCAAAATGCTCTTGCCATAACGCTGCTTTACGAGCGACATTGGCACGTGACCCGGGCGGAAACCGGGCATCTGCATGGTTTTGCGGTATTTCTTTAAAGCATTGTCGACGCGCTCTATATAATCAGCCGGCGCTACGTGAATGAGCAACTCGGCATTGAGGGTGTCTATGTCCTTTCTTTCGATATTCATATTGAAGGATTTGTAGGTGATTTATCGCCGCATTTGCGGGGCCGCAAAACTAATGCACGGAACGCATTCGTACGTAATGCAAAATTGACGCTTGAGATTCAATCACTGTGTGTATATTCGCGCCGCCTTGCTTGCGGGCGTGGCGAAATTGGCAGACGCGCCAGACTTAGGATCTGGTGCCGCGAGGCATGGGGGTTCGAGTCCCTCCGCCCGCACAACGAAAAATTCCGGCTTTGGCCGGAATTTTTTTTACCCACATATGCCCTTCAGCATTTGTCCCAAACCCTTATCTTGGCCGCGATGATGCCACGTCTGATTACACTGCTTTTTGCCACTTTTTTTGTAACAGAGCTGTCCGCTCAGTTCAACGACAATGCCGGAGGAAGATCCACCGGTATGGCCGGAGCTTATGTGGCTCTTGGCGATGGCTGGAGTGCTTTTCACAATCAGGCAGGACTTGCCTCCGTGCAGACCTTCGATGCCGGTATTTATTACGAAAATCGGTTCGGATTAAATGTGCTGAGTGATAAAGGCCTTTTCGTCGCGGCGCGCGTGGGCAAAGGAGTATTTGCCGGTAGCTATCACAGTTTCGGATACGCTGAATTTGCCTCTTCAAAAGGAGGTCTGGCCTACGCGATGGGACTCGGTGAAAAACTGGATGTGGGAATTCAACTCAACTATTACGCTGTGCGACTGGGTGAAAATTACGGGCGCGCAATGGCCGTAAGTGCCGAAGGTGGCTTCCTCTACCGACTCAATTCTAAACTGACTTTAGCAGCGCATATCAGCAACCCCAATCGCGCGAAACTTTCCGACTATCTCGATGAACGCATCCCGGCTGTTTTTCGCATGGGCGGCACCTATCGCTTCTCCAAACAAGTATTGCTCACCGGCGAAGTATACAAGGACACACAATTCGATGCCTCGGTGAGAACAGGCCTGGAGTATCGCATCTCTGAAGCCATTGCCGTGCGTGGCGGATTTGCTTCTGCCCCGCGTCAATTCACCTTTGGGTTCGGATGGAAGTTGAACCAATGGATGTTCGATATGGCAGCAGCCTACCACCCTGTTTTAGGGTTCAACCCTCACGTATCATTCACTTATTCGGGCTCAACAGAAAAATGACCATGGCGGCATTTCATAAGCGCTCCCTATTAAATGCCTGCGGTTTACTGCTGTTGCTTACACTCGCAACATCCCGAAATTCATTTGCTCAAATAGATGAATTAAAAACATCTGTCATTGAGCAAAGAATCGAAGAAATTGCGAACTCACTCGATGAGGGTCAAGAGCTAGATTATACCAACCTCTTCGAAGACCTGGCTTATTATTTCGAGCATCCGCTCAATCTAAACACGGCTGATATTGATGAGCTGCGAGAGCTGTATATCCTTACGGATATTCAGATTGCCAACTTGCAAAAACACATTGCTCGATACGGCAGTATGAGAAGCATCTATGAACTGCAAGCCATCGAAGATTTCGACCTTCCTACCATTCGTATCCTAACCTGGTTCGCTACCGTTGAGCCTGTGCTAAGCCTACAAAACTTCAGCGTGTCGGAGTTTTGGCGGGAGGCGACGCACGATCTTTTTATTCGTTATAAAAGAAATTTGCAGTTGGATGAAGGCTTCAACCCCGACCCCGAAACGGGGGTTCCCGATTATGCAGGCTCTCCCAACTATATCTACTCGCGTTATCGCCTCAACTACAAAAAAAGTTTTCGAGCCGGTTTCACGCTGGAAAAAGACGCCGGTGAGTCGCTCGAAAAAGGTCCTGACTTTTACAGTGCACACGCCATGTACAGCGGTCAAACATGGCTGAAAAGGTTTGTTGTAGGCGACTATCAAGCATTGTTCGGCCAAGGGCTCACGTGCTGGAACGGACTCGCTTTTGGTAAGTCCCCCTTCATTTCGAACGTGAAGCGAAATGGCATTGGCCTGCGCCCATACTCGAGCGTTCAAGAGGCGAACTTCTTTCGGGGAGCGGGAGTAACTATTGGGAAAAAAGACATTGAACTCACGGCTTTTTTCAGCGACAAGCGTGTTGACGGCAACGCCGATGAGTCGGCCGATAGTGTGCTCACCGACGACGAGTTTATCGTATCCAGCTTGCCTCTTGGAGGGCTGCATCGAACGGAAAGTGAAATAGCCAACAAAAACCTGGTTCGCGAGAAAGTTTATGGAGCAAACGTGAAGTATTCGCACCGCTTGTTTTCGGTCGGAATAACAGGGCTTCACACGGAAATTGACGCTACACTTCTTCCCAAAACCGATCTCTATTCGATGTATCGGTTCTCCGGCTCTCAAAACACGACTGTTGGTGCCGATTACCAGGCGGTTCTGGGCAATGCAAACTTCTTTGGAGAGGCCGCAAGAAGCGCCAACGGAGGCTTCTCCATGATAAACGGCTTGGTCGCAGCCCTTCATCCAAGCCTGACCTTTAGTGCTGTGTGGCGCTATTTCGGGAAGGATTTTCAAAATACGAAAGCGAATGTTTTCGGCGAAAACAGTCTTACAGCGGCTAATGAAAGAGGACTTTACACCGGCGTGCAAGCCAACCTGTCGAGTAAAATAACACTAACAGCTTATGCCGATCTAGTGCGCTACCCATGGCTTCGCTATCGGGTGGACGGCCTCAGTGTAGCCACCGACTACCTTGCTCAACTCAATTACAAGCCTGACAAAAAGAATGAAATTTATTTGCGATATCGCCGCAGAGAGAACGTACTCAATTCTTCACTTGAAGGGACAATCATTACCGCTCCGGCAGCTACTCTGCAAGAGAATTGGCGCATTAACGGATCATATCAGGTACACCCAAACGTTCAACTGCGCTCAAGAGCTGAATGGTCGTTGTTTACTAAGGAACAAGAGAAAAGTCGAGGCTTTGTTATTTACCAGGACGTGAACTACAAACGACTTGGTTCGCGAGCCACCTTCACGCTGCGTTATGCCATTATGGACTGTCCCGATTGGAACGCACGCATTTACGCCTATGAAAACGACGTGCTGTATGCATTCAGCATTCTTCCTTACACCGGCCGGGGCTCACGGGTTTATGGAATGGTCAAATGGGATGTTGCCCGCGGAGTTGACTTGTGGGTGAGATACGGAGCATTTTTATACAATCAAACCCGCGTGCTTTCAGCCGAAACCGAGGATCCTACCGAACGCATCAAATCAGATGTACACATTCAATTGCGGCTTCAGTTCTGATTTTTTGGAATTATTAGCCATTTATTGTTGATAAACTTTGTGTTTCGTGTATCTTTGCCAGTGTTCTCTCGTAGAACAAGGTAGATAAATCGTACATGAAGAGAATTTTTACATTGCTCGTATGCTTCATTCTGATAGCCGGCTCCCAAGCCAGCGCTCAGAGTGGTATGCAGCATCCTATCTCCTCCGTGCGAATAGTAGGAATGGATGGCAGAGTTGAATTAGTATTCGATGAACCCATGACAGATGCCTTCACCATCAGTGTGATGGACCTAACTGGAAAATCCATTTTTACCCAAACTCACCAAAGCTCAGCAGAACCATGTCAATTCGTGGAAATTCCGATTGAAAATTTAAAGCGCGGTATTTATATGGTGCGCGTGTTAGGTGAAGACGGAAAAACGAAGACACTCAAACTCCAACGGAACTAGATTACATCAAGTATATACGAAAGAGCCATCTGATTAAGTTCGGGTGGCTTTTTTGTTTTTACTTGACGTGTCTGATTTTAACGAGCGGACTGAAAAGATACTCGTGCTTGGTGGACTCTTCAAAGCAACGATAACGCGTACGCAACCTTTCTCCCTTCACAAAAACACGGTGTTCACGACCGTAAATAAAGCGGGCATTGTGCGGTATGTCATCAAGTAATTGGATGTCAGGATGACTTTTCTTGTCATACCGAGCCAGCGTTTTCGATAAATGAATATCGGCGCAGGTGCTTGCGGCAGGGTTCGATAAATACGAAGCAATGGCTTTTGCAACATCGTCAGGAAAAACATTGCGACGCAGAAAAGGACCGAGCGTCTGCTTGAAATAGCTTTTCCATTCTGCTCCATGAGGCTTTACCTTGTCGCGATGGTTGATGTAGGTTACCAAGTGCGCAAGCTCGTGCATGAGCGTTATGAGGAAGGCGTATTTATTGAGGTTTCCATTGACGGTCAGCACGTGTCTACCGCCCTTCGGGTCTGCCGTAAAATCACCAAGCTTCGTTGAACGAGGCTCGGTAATGACCAGGTGATGCGGGTACTCTCTCAACTTATCACAAGCGAGCGTAAGCGCTTCTTCCGGCAAAAACGATTTAAGGGCGGCTTCCAGATTGGTGCTGTTCTTCATGCTCCACCTGTTGTGAGGTCCATTCTATGCGGTCTTCCCACTTTGGGCAGGTATTGCAGCGGCGTTTCTTGTTGGAAGCGCACGCAGACAATGCCACCATGATTAGCATCCCGGCAAGCCCGATTTTCAATTTGACTGTCATAGATTCGCAACTTTACTGCGAATATAAAGGATAACATGTCAGACAGTTGGCCCCACATCATATTGCTTCTCATCGGAATCATCGGGTGGGTCTGCTCGGCAACTCCACTGCTTGCGCAGATGGTTTTCCTGGCAGAAAAAGACTTTCGCTGGTCATTACTCGGCTGGTTTGTGGGAATAACTCTTTGCATTTTCCTTATCAAATTCAGCCTATTCAGTCTAAGCGGATGGCCGGCACCCGGCACTTGGTCGAGCCGTTTCTTCTATCCTCTTTGGCTTTTTGCTTCGCCCTTGGTGCCATTCCTTCTTGAAGTTCTTCGATCAAAACGCAAATAACAACTTCATTCACGTGCAGTTGTGCAAAGCCCTGTGTAATTTGCATTTCACTTTCAACTCTTTGATGTACGTTTGAAGACGATGTCAACGGTTTATTTCAACATAGGTAAGTATTTTCTCCTGATGGTGAACACGTTCACCAAACCGGAGAAGCGCAGAATCTATCCCAAACTGATTGTGCAGGAAATCGATAAAATTGGCCTGCAATCCTTGGGGATAGTTGCGCTATTATCGCTGTTTATGGGGGCCGTCGTAACTCTTCAAACGGCAGCCAATATTGATAGCGGCTGGATACCACGCTGGACAATTGGATTCACCACACGACAAACAGTGATTCTTGAATTCTCTTCAACGATTGTTTGTCTGATTCTTTCCGGGAAGGTTGGAGGGAATATAGCCTCAGAAATTGGCACCATGCGCATAACCGAACAGATTGACGCCATGGAAATAATGGGTATCAATTCCGCCAGCTACCTCATACTCCCGAAAATTGTAGCGGCCTTATTCATCTTTCCTTTTATGGTCATCCTTTCCATGTTCGTTGGAATTTCGGCAGGAGCATTCGTAGGCTATACGGCGGGAGTAACTTCCCTCAATGATTTCGAATACGGACTCCAATATTCCTTTGCATTATGGCAGGTCAGCTACTCACTCATTAAAACCGTTTTCTTCTCGTTCATCATTACTAGCGTGAGTTCCTATCATGGCTACTTCACGCACGGTGGACCGCGCGAAGTTGGAGCCAGCAGCACACGAGCCGTAGTATACAGCATGGTGCTGATTCTCATTGCCAATTACATTCTCACTCAATTATTGTTGCTATGATTGAAGTGAAGAATATTTCCAAAAGTTTTGCGGGCAATGCTGTCTTAAAGAACATCACGACCGAATTCTATCCGGGCAAGGTAAATTTCATTATCGGTCGCAGCGGCTCCGGAAAATCGGTTCTAACCAAGTGTATTGTGGGACTTATGGAGGTTGACCAAGGTGAGATTTTTTTTGACAAACGAAACTTTACAGTCCTGGACCGATGGGATCGCAAAGACATTCGACAAGAGATGGGCATGCTTTTTCAAGGCAGCGCTCTCTTTAGCTCGATGACCGTCGAAGAGAACATCCTCTTTCCTCTGCAAATGTTCAGTTCATTCAGTAAAAGTGAAATGCTAGACCGCGTCAACGTTTGTCTCAAGCGTGTTAACCTGGAAGGAAAGAATCACCTCTACCCCAGCGAACTTTCCGGTGGTATGCAGAAAAGAACCGGTATTGCTCGGGCCATTGCCATGAATCCGCGTTATCTCTTTTGCGATGAACCCAACTCCGGCCTCGATCCACAAACAGCCATCGTAATCGACAATCTCATTCGCGAGATTACCTACGAGTTCAATAGCACAACCGTTGTGATTAGTCACGACATGAATTCCGTGCTAGAAACCGGTGATCACATTAACTTCATCTACCAAGGAGAACTCACATGGCGTGGCAACAAAACGGAAATTCTTCATACTGAAAACGAAGCGCTCAACAACTTTGTCTTTCCCTCGAAATTCATGCAACAAATCCGGGAGAAACTCAAAGGTTAAGCTTCGGAATTGGGTCTTTAACGAAACGCACTCAGGCGCTCTGCATCAAGACGCAGGAAGATAAAGAGCAACAGGGTGAAGCCCATGAGTGATGATCCTCCATAGCTCATAAATGGCAAGGGAATACCGATAATCGGGGCAAGCCCTATTACCATACCTACATTAATGAGCAGATGCAGGAAAAATATCGACGCAACGCAATAGCCGTAAATACGTGAGAACTGCGAACGCTGACGCTCTGCCATGTTGATGATACGCACAATCAGAAAAACAAAAAGCGCTACCACGGCAAAACTTCCTAAAAAACCCCACTCTTCAGAAATAACACTAAAGATGAAGTCCGTCCAGCGCTCGGGCACATACTTATTTTTGGACATAGGCCCCTTCATGTACCCTTGGCCGATGAGGCCACCATTGCCAACTGCAATTTTAGCCATACGAGCATTGTAACCCGGATCGTCCTTTTTCTTCGTAGAGAAAGTTGCAGCATCTGCGCTTTCAACATCCGAAAGCATGGCTTCACGATCTTCTTCCTTCTCCTCCAAACCAAGCGTCACGTAAATGCGGGTCTTTTGGTGCTTTTGCAATACGCCGTCAACCAGAAAATTCACCGAATAGCTAAAACCAATAGCGGCTACCGTAGATAAAAATGTGATCAGATATAGTTTACGTCTGTTGCGGGGAACTATAAAGTTTCGGATAAGGAACATAAAAATGACTCCTATAACGAATACGATTGTCATCAGAACAAACACGCCGCTTTGCTCACCGAAGTATGGATAGTTAATCCGATTAAATCCGGTTATGATACTCAGTACTCCGAACACAACTGCTCCCAGTCCAATAATGAGTATGTTACCGGAAAGTCCCTCTCGATATAGGGCAAGAATGAAAGCAACGAACGTTAGCAAGGAACCTACGTCGGGCTGAAGCAAAATCAGCACTGCAGGCAATCCAATAATTAACCCCGCCATGAAACGTGGTTTCCAGCTGTTGAAACGTGTCTTCGTGTTGGAGATGTACTTTGCCAACATAAGCCCGACTCCAATCTTCGCGAATTCGGCCGGTTGCAATGCAAAGCCTCCAATTTGAATCCAAGCCTTGGCTCCGTTTACCGTCGTTCCTATTACGAGCACAAGCCCCAACAGCAGAATAAAGGTTCCATATATGAAAATGGCAAACTTGTTAAAGAACTCTCCCTCCATATACAATACAAGCAGAGCCAGAAAAGCACTGATGAGAATGAACATAAACTGTTTCCCATATTCCTGACTGATATCGAAAGGGCTAGGGTTGATATCCACTACAGCTGCGCTGTAAATGTTCATCCAACCAAAAAGCACCATGATGCCGTAAACAATCACAGTAAGCCAATCTACATTGGCAAGCGGATGTTGGCGAGGTGCACTCATCGGTCGAGGAAGTTTGCGTCAAGTATTGTTTTTTCGCGTGCCTTGCTACTCTCTGCTATGGAGTCGTTGAGGTATTGTTCTATCATGAGTGTGGCCACCGGCGCGCTCCACGTTCCACCAAAACCGGCGTTCTCTGTATAAACTGCAACGGCAATTTTCGGATTGTCCTTTGGCGCAAAACAAATGAATACAGCATGGTCCTCTTTCCCCCCTGCATTCTGAACCGTTCCGGTCTTACCGCATACCACGATATCTTTTGGCGCAGCACGCCAAGCTGTACCACCGGGCTGAAGTACCTTTTCCATCGCATTAATAACCGTGGTAAAGTGTGTTGAATCAATTCCCAGCTGATAACGCTTCATGTACTCTTCACGAGGCATTCCGCCTAAACCGATTTGCTTCACGGTATGTGGCGGAACATACCAACCTTTGTTGGCAATGACACACGCCATGTTACACATTTGGAGCGGAGTTACAAGCATTTCGCCTTCACCAATACTCAATGAATAGATAGTACTGAAAGCCCATTGCTCTTTTCCATACCACTTGTCGTAGAATTTCACGCCGGGAACACTGCCCGTTTTCACGCCTGGAATATCGCAATGCACGTCAGTGCCAAATCCAAACTGCATAATATAACCCTGCCAAATCTCCAGACCCAAGCGAGCGTCCTTAAAGCGACTGCTGCCATCGCGGTCAGCCTCCACTACACGATGCATGACTTCGCGGAAATAGGGATTACATGAATGCACAATCGCCATTTCCAAATCGTCATTGCTGTGACCACCGTGACAACCAATTACTCCCCGATTACAATGAATGCGCGTTTGCGGAGTGATTGCGCCTGTTTGCAAAGCAGTTAGAGACTGCGCAAGTTTAAAAATGGAACCAGGTCGATACTGTGCTTGTGTAGCACGGTTGAACAGAGGCTTCTGCGGATCGTTGTTCAATACATTAAAATTATGACCACGAACACGTCCCACCAGCAAATTAGGATCGTATGTGGGTGCAGAAACCATCGCGAGTATCTCGCCCGTAGAGGGTTCAATGGCTACAATACAACCGCGCTTATTCTGCATAAGCTTTTCACCGTAGACTTGCAAATCTGCATCCATTGTGCAGATCAAGTCAGTGCCGGGAGTGGCAGGCATATCTTCCTTATCACCTGCGTGCTCCTTGATGTTTCCAACATTATCACGGAAGGCATAATTGATTCCCTTCACCCCTCGCAATTCCTCCTCATACGCCTTTTCAATACCGCTCTTTCCAAGATATTCCTGCTTCGTGTAGTAGGGATTCTTTTTATACTCCTCCGGAGAAATTTTACCAACGTCACCGAGAAACAGTGCGCCTACACTTTGCGGATACACACGCAGGGTGCGCGACTCAGCGAAAAAACCCTTGTACTTGTAGAGCTGCTCAGACATAGCCGCATAATCGCTTGGCGTTATCTGTTCAACCAACAATTGAGGTCTGTGAAATTCTCCGCGTGCACGAGCGCGTGCGAACAAATTATCGATGTCCTCCTTTTTAATACGCAACAGCTTACACAACGAAGTAGTATCAAACTCCCCAGCCTTCTTGGGAACCACCATCAGGTTGTACACCGTTTGGTTTGTCACGAGCATCTTTCCTGTGCGATCGTAGATGATGCCGCGAGGAGGATAGAGAGGAATTTCCTCTTCTGTGAGTGCCGTTGCTTGTTCCTTCCAGGTAGAGTTTACAACCTGAAGGAAAAACAAACGAATGACATAGATGATTGCAATAACACAAACAATTAGAATAATCGTAATCTTTCGTCCGTCGTATTGATTCACCCTTGCGCGCCTTTAGAATTGTAAATCAGATACTGGCCAATAGTCATCAAAACCAGTGTAGCCAAGGTACTCAAAAGAATGTGCACTACCTGATACAAAAAATCCGAAAACCGGAACACCTCCATGAAAAAGAACCAACTGTGATGGGCTAGCGCCAGCACGCCAGCGTAAGTCACATACCACGCAAGACCCATGCGCTGCACCGTAGGCCGCTGAGTAAGATCATACCCTTCGCGCGGTGCCAATACGTTCTGAACGATTGTCTGCATGAATCCCAAAAACACACATGCGGAAGTATGCAGCCCGATAGGTCCGGAAAAATAGTCCATGAGGAGCCCTACAACGAAAGCAAAGATCATTACCAGCCAGCGCGGGGTTTCAAAGGGTAACATAAGAATCCCGAAGATGTAGATCCAGGGAAAAATTAACCCGTCGAATAACTGCACACGGCTAACGACGAGCGCTTGCAGCAAAATCAAAAAGATGATTCGTATGATGTTAACGCTTACTGTTTGCAGCATCTTGTTGTTCTACTTTATTCAAGAGGGTGTCTTGTTCTTGCTTGAAAATATCACTCACCACCAGCACGTGATCCAGACGTCGGAAGTCGGCGCCCATCCGCACCTTGATGAGATGGTAGTCGTTATCACTATCATCCACCCACTCCACCGTTCCTACGTGAATGTTGGCCGGGAAGTAGGTTGAATAGCCGCTGGTTACAATCGTGTCGCCTGGTGCGACGGGAATGTTTTTCGGTATATCAATTACATCTGCAATTTGTGCATTGCCTCCGCGCCAAACCAACGAACCAAAAGCACCTGACTTTCGCAGGCGAACACTCGCTTTAAAATCAGAATGAATGACGGGCATTACCACGGCAAAATGCTCACTTGCACTGCGAATAACCCCTACAATATTCCCGGCAGAAATTACTCCCATATCAGCGGTCACATTTCCGAGTGCGCCTCTGTCAATGACAATGTAATTCTTCTCGCGGTTTACGGATGCGTTCACCACTTTGGCGGTGCGGTAGATGTAACGCTGAATGCTCGTTGTATCGTTGAGTGTATCCACATCCGTTCGCAGATTCCAATAGTTTTCCTGAGCATCACTTCGCAACTGGGCGTTTTCCAGTGACAATTGATCATTGATTTCACCCAGACGGAGATACTCTGATAGTTGTGCGCGTTGTGAATAAATGCCCCCTACCCAGTCGCTGCTATGACGAACAAACTCAGAACCATGAAAGCGGTTGTTGCGAAAAAGCATGGTAAGCGCAATTGCCTGCAAGGCCAGGAACAGAAGGAAGAGGTAAAACCGACGGAGCAGTGCTACTATGTTCTTCATCGATTCGCTTCGCTGCTTGAATGTTAGGTTGAGGTGAAAACAAATGCGTCGTGAATGATCACTCGCGCATCAAGAACTGGAACTTGTTGATGTTCTTCAATGCGATTCCGGTGCCGCGAGCTACAGCGCGCAATGGATCATCGGCAACGTGCACAGGCAATTTTGTTTTCTGACTGATTCGCTTGTCAAGACCGCGCAACAATGCGCCACCACCAGCCAAGTAAATACCCGTTTTGTAGATGTCGGCTGAAAGCTCCGGCGGAGTATTCTCCAAACAACTCATGATAGCCTCCTCGATTTTCGAAATAGACTTATCGAGCGCATGTGCAATTTCGGAATAAGAAACCGCAATTTCCTTTGGAATACCGGTCATCAAATCGCGACCGCGTACGTTGTAGTCTGCCGGAGGATTATCTAGCTCAGGCAATGCTGCACCTACCTCGATCTTGATCTGCTCTGCCGTGCGCTCACCGATGAGGATGTTGTGCTGACGGCGCATGTATTCTTCAATATCCTGTGTGAGTTCATCGCCTGCAACACGAATGTTTTTGTCGGTAACAATTCCACCCAGAGCAATTACTGCGATTTCAGATGTACCACCACCGATGTCGATAACCATATTACCCATCGGCTCTTCCACATCGATACCAATACCAATAGCGGCAGCCATCGGCTCGTGAATGAGATATACCTCTTTGGCACCTGCGTGCTCAGCGCTGTCCTTTACGGCGCGCTTCTCTACCTCGGTGATACCGGAAGGAATGCAAATCACCATGCGCAATGACGGTTGAAACAACCCACGACCCTTGGCAATCATCTTAATCATGCCCTTGATCATGTCTTCAGCAGCGTGGAAGTCTGCAATAACGCCGTCCTTAAGCGGGCGAATGGTCTTGATATTCTCGTGGGTCTTCCCATGCATCTGCTGAGCTGTGCGTCCAACCGCTACCGTTTTATTGGTTTGGCGATCGCGAGCGATGATACTGGGTTCATCGACCACCACCTTATCGTTTTGAATGATGATGGTATTGGCTGTGCCAAGGTCGATGGCAATTTCTTGTGTTAAGAAGCTGAATAAGCCCATGCGTGGTTTCGTCTTGTTGTTGTTTTCCGGTGGTTTCTGTGTGCTACAAAAGGTCGGATATCGCACATATCCGACAGCACACACTTTCTCGGTTCAAATATATCCTGTCGTTATAGGATTAACGGGAGGTTATCCACCTAAAAAACGTGAGTTATTAACTGCGTAGTGACCAATGACTAGTGACGAATGACTAGTGGGCAGCATTCGTCACTAGTCATTTAACACTGGTCACTATCTTCCTACTTTCGCGGTAAAATTTTACACTTATGGCATTTACACTTGCACCCCTTCCCTACGCATTCAATGCGCTGGAGCCCCATATCGACGCTCGCACCATGGAAATTCACCATGACAAGCACCATGCGGCGTACACCAACAACCTGAACGCTGCCATTGCAGGCACCGACCTTGAAAACCTCACCATTGAAGAAATTCTCGTGAAAGGTTTTGACAAAATGCCTGTGCGCAACAACGGCGGTGGTTTTTACAACCACAATCTGTTTTGGGAAATCATGACACCGGGTGGATCGAACACACCAACAGGTGCTCTGGCAACCGCTATCGACGCGGCTTTCGGGAGCTTTGAGAAGTTCAAAGAAGAGTTTGCTAAGGCAGGCGCTACCCGCTTTGGCTCAGGCTGGGCTTGGCTTTGCGTTCACAAAGGCGGCAAAGTTGACGTTTGCTCTACAGCCAACCAAGACGTACCTCTCATGCCCGGTATCGGCTGCGGTGGCTTCCCTATTCTCGGTATGGACGTATGGGAACACGCTTACTATCTGCACTACCAAAACCGCCGTCCCGACTACATCACAGCGTTTTTCAATGTGATCAACTGGGATATTGTTGGGCAGAAATTCGAGGCTAATCGATAAAGATAACCCAAACGAATACCTACGTGTAAGGACGCGCTGCGGCGCGTCCTGATTTTGGATGAACGCACAGCAGTGCATGGACGCACAGCAGTGCATGGACGCACAGCAGTGCATGGACGCACAGCAGTGCGTCCCTACGAAACTTTTGTATGGATAAACTGTTTATTGGATTATGACTTCCCCCCGCTACTGCCCCTCTATTTTCAACTATCAACGCTTTCGCACACGTGAGGTAATAATTGGTACTGTTGGCTTTGGAGGCGACAACCCCATTCGCCTGCAGAGCATGACCACCACCGACACCATGGACACGGAGGGCACAATTGCCCAAAGTATCCTCATGATTGATGCCGGTTGTGAGCTTGTGCGTATTACGGCGCCGAGCAAGAACGAAGCAGAGAATTTGGCGAATATCAAGGCAGGGCTGCGTGAGAAAGGCTATGCAACACCTATCGTCGCTGACATCCATTTCACACCCAACGCCGCAGAAATAGCGGCGGGTATTGTCGAAAAAGTGAGGGTGAATCCGGGCAACTATGCAGACAAAAAGAAGTTCGAAGAAATAGACTATACCGACGAAACCTATACGGCAGAGTTGGAGCGCATTCGCGAACGATTCACGCCATTGGTGCTGTTGTGCAAGCAAAACAAAACTGCGATGCGCATAGGCACCAATCACGGTTCGCTTAGCGACCGCATCCTTTCACGCTACGGCGATACGCCGCTGGGAATGGTCGAGAGCGCGATGGAATTTTTGCGCATTTGCAGAGATCATGACTTCCACGAAATCGTGATTTCCATGAAAGCCAGCAATGCGCAAGTGATGGTACAAGCCTACCGTTTACTTGTAAACCACATGATGGATGCCGGTATGAACTATCCGTTGCACCTGGGTGTAACGGAAGCCGGCGATGGTGAAGACGGTCGTATCAAAAGCGCAGTGGGTATTGGTACGCTGCTCGAAGACGGCCTTGGAGACACCATTCGTGTGTCGCTTACAGAAGCCCCGGAGGCTGAAATCCCCGTGGCACGCATGCTCGCCGAACGTTACGAAAAGCGCGCAGGACATTCGCCTATTCAGGAAGTTGCTGTACCCATCAATCCCTTTGAATACACCCGCAGACATAGCTCGACTGTGCTCAACATCGGTGGTAAAAATGTTCCTCGAGTTGTGATGGATTACTCACACCGCGATGAAATAACCGCTGCGAGTCTGTTCGCTGTTGGCTGCAACTATTCGGTGCCGCTCGATAAGTGGAACCTCACCGATATGGCGTGCGACTATATCTATTGCGGATCAAATGCAGTAGACTTTGAAATACCGGGAACACTCGGACTCATCTTCGATCGCGCAACCTGGGAAAAGCACGCCGCAAAAGACCGTTGCTATCCGCTCATCGCCATCGATGAATTGCACAATCTGCCGCAAGCCGAAGCCGTGTTTGTGCATGCTTCCTTCAGTGATCTCACTGAAACGCACATCACTGAAATAAAGAAACATAACCACCTTGTGTTGGTGCTCACGACTTCGCATACGCACGGCATGGCTGAGCAGCGTGCCGCTTTTTTTACACTGATGAATGCGTCATGCGACATTCCAGTGATGGCGTGGCGCAGCTATAGCGCACTTAACGAGGATCAATTCATGTTGTATAGCGCAACCGATTTGGGCGCTTTACTCATTGATGGATTGGGTGACGGTATATTCATCAGCGCACCGGAAATTCCGATGCAACGGGTGAATAGCACTGCCTTTGGTATTCTTCAAGCCACGCGCACCCGCATTTCAAAAACAGAGTACATCTCGTGTCCCAGCTGCGGACGCACCTTGTTCGACCTACAAGAAACCACCGCCAAGATTCGCTCACGCACTTCACATCTGAAGGGTGTGAAAATCGGCATCATGGGCTGCATCGTGAATGGCCCCGGTGAAATGGCAGACGCCGATTACGGCTATGTAGGCACAGGACCGGGTAAGATTACTCTATACAAAGAGAAAAACGTCGTCAAGAAAAACGTTCCTGAAGAACAAGCGGTTGAGGAACTCATTTCTCTCATAAAAGAACACGGCGATTGGGTGGAGGTGGTGTGATCCTCCTCGGTACTTGAATCCCTGCGATAAGGAGAATGGAGAATGGAGAATGGAGAAAGGAGAATGGAGCCCCCAAATTGCGTCTCCATTCTCCTTTCTCCTATAAGTCTGTTCCTAATTCGTAAAAAAACACATCGAACTGTAACCTTCCACTTTCCCACCCCGTTATAAGGGTGTGATTTGTTTTTTTGGTTAATTAATGGATTTGGTTAAGTAAAAAGGCCTCCCAACGGGGAGGCTTTTTTATTTGGCGTTCAATTGATTTTTACCCTCAAAGGCGCTATGAAAACAGAGTAAAGTGCTTTTTTATCTGCGACACTTCGGTAATAAAAAAATTTGAAAACGTAACCATCCAACTTCACCCCCCGTTATAAGGGTGTGATTTGTTTTTTTGGTTAATTAATGGATTTGGTTAAGTAAGAAGGCCTCCCAACGGGGAGGCCTTTTTATTGGGACATCATCCCACTTTCACTTTACGTAATTCGAAGTTCTGTCCGAGATATACTTTACGCACTTGCTCATCTGAAGCAAGCTCTTCGGCTGTGCCTGCCTTGAGGATTTGCCCATCGTACAATAGATACGCACGATCGGTAATAGAGAGTGTTTCCTGCACGTTATGGTCGGTTATAAGCACGCCAATGTTGCGCTGCTTCAACTGATATACAATTTTCTGGATGTCTTCAACAGCGATTGGATCTACTCCCGCAAAAGGCTCATCGAGTAGTATGAACTTCGGGTCCGTAGCCAAAGCCCGTGCAATCTCCGTTCGACGGCGCTCACCTCCACTGAGTGTACCTCCCATGTAGGTGCGTTTGTGCGTGAGACCAAACTCCTCGAGAAGCGATTCTAATTTATCAGCTTGCTCTTTCTTACTCAACTTCGTCATTTCGAGCACAGCCTTGATGTTGTCTTCAATCGACAACTTGCGAAATACGCTAGCTTCTTGCGGCAAATAACCCACGCCCAGCTGCGCCCTGCGATACATCGGTTCTCGTGTGATATCGATGTCGTCGAGAAACACGTGCCCTTCATTGGGTTTTACCAAGCCGGTAACCATGTAGAAACTGGTGGTCTTACCCGCTCCATTAGGCCCGAGCAATCCAACGATTTCTCCCTGGTTCACTTCAAAGGAAACACCTTTCACAACGGTTCGTTGACCGTATTGCTTGATGATATGTTCTGCGCGTAGTTTCAACTGGAAATTCTCTGCAGCGAAATTAGTCCTTAATGAGCCTCGCGGGAATGACTGATGTTTTCACAGAATCCGACATCCTACTTCTTCTGTCCGTCGTATTTCTGTTTGTACTTTTCATAGAGTTCTGTTTGCTTGCTGCGCAATACGATGCTCCTACCCTGAATGAACGCGTGAGTGAGGGCGTTGGTGCGCATGTCAAGCGCGTCGCCATTCGAAATAAACAGCGTTGCATCTTTTCCTACTTCGAGTGTTCCGCAGGTACTATCTATTCCGAGAATTTTTGCGGGCGATTGTGTCAATGAACGAACCGCTTCTTCATAGGGCAAACCATAGGCTACCGCAGTGCCGGCATAAAACGGCAAATTGCGGACGCCCATCCGCTCCATATCACCTTCGTTTTGAAGAGCGAACTCCACTCCCGCCTGGTGCAAAAGCATCGGCAACTTGTACGGAAGATCGACATCATCTTCCGCATACATCGGCAATTCATGCAATCTGCGGAGCAACACGGCAACTTGATTCGCCTTGAGCTGATCGGCAACAAGATGGGCATCGTACCCACCTACAATTACCATGTGTTTTACGCTCTGGCTTGTTTTGAAATTGAGCGCCTCTTGTATTGACTTTGCATCGTCTGCATGCACATACAACCTCTGTGAACCGTTGAACACCCCACGCAATCCTTCAAAGCGCAGTTCGCGCAATGCAGGTTCCTTCACAGCACAATAAGCACGAGCCTCATTGAAGAAGGTGTGTATTTCACGCAGCTGTTGGTCATAGGTTTTCACTTTCTCGACATTGACTTTGCCCTTGTCGTAGTGCTTATGGAAAACACCCGGCCAATTGAGGTGCACACCGTCGTCGGCCTTTATCAGCGCATCTTCCCAGTTCCACGCATCGAATTGCATTACGCATGACGTGCCGCTAATAACACCACCACGCGGCGTTATCTGCCCCATCAATACACCGTTGAGACGCACAGTGGGTATGATTTCCGAGTCAGTATTGTAGGCTATCGCTGAGCGAATACCAGGCTTGAAGGCACCTGTTTCTGCCACATCGTTGGCCGGACGAATGGCATCCAACTCATGCAATCCCAGTGTTGAGTTGGTCGCAATGAAGCCAGGGTAAACTTGCTTGCCCGCCGCATCAATTGTTTCATCATATGCATTTGCTGCCAGGCGAATTGTGCGCGCATCGGCCACCATATCAAGCTTACCGTTGCGAAATCCGATGGCTGCATTTTCAATTACGGTTCCGTCACCAATGTGTGCAGTCGCATTCATGATGAGCACCGAGCGCGTTTGTGCAGGTGCAACGGTTGGATTTTGCTGTGCGATCGACAACAGACTCGCTGCAAAAAAGAGTGTGATAAATAGGGTTCTCATGGTTGCTGCTTATTTGAATGAAACACCTTGTGAAGTTTGATCGAGCGTATCGCAATGGAAATGCTTCTTGTCTTTGAAACCGGGCGTGCGCACAGGCTCTCCGGCACCCTTTGCATTGAGCATTTTCTGAATGAGGCGAGCACGTTCGGTGTTCATGCTCTTGCGCATCTCAACATCCCGCTCAACATCGAAATAACAGATGCCATCGACAAACGTCTTCTCTGCTTTTGCATAAATGCTTAGAGGATGATCGGTCCAAATAACCACGTCAGCGTCTTTTCCTGCAGCCAGACTTCCCGTGCGCTTATCGATGCGCAGCAGTTTTGCGGGGTTCAAGGTCACGAACTTCAGAGCCTCCTCTTCCTTTACTCCTCCATATTTCACGGCCTTCGCAGCTTCCTGATTGAGGCGGCGCGCCATTTCAGCATCGTCGCTGTTGAACGCCACGGTTATTCCTTGCTCATGCAACAGTGCTCCGTTGTGTGGAATAGCATCCTTCACCTCGTATTTGTAAGCCCACCAGTCACTAAACGAACTGGCACCGGCGCCATGCGCCTTCATTTTGTCGGCCACCTTATAGCCTTCCAAAATGTGGGTGAATGTGTTGAGTGTAAAATTCATACTATCTGCCACGTGCATGAGCATGTTGATTTCGCTTTGAACATAGCTGTGACAGGTAACAAAGCGGTTCTTATTCAGAATTTCCCACAGCGTTTTCATTTCCAAATCAACCCTTGGAGAATTCACTTTAGGCAATGAACTATTCTGTCTCGTACTTCTATTATTCCCGATTTCTTGTAACGCCACTATATTGTTAACACCATATTCACGAGCGCGTATGAAATAATCGTAATACAGCTGCTCTACACCCATGCGTGTTTGCGGGAAACGTGTACCATCGTTGTACCAGTTCGATTGCTTCACGTTTTCACCTAGTGCAAACTTGATAAAGCCAGGAGCATTGTCAATGAGCATATCGTCGGCATTGCCACCCCAGTGAAGTTTCACCAATGCGCTTTGTCCACCGATAGGGTTAGCACTTCCATGGAGCAACTGAGCGCAGGTTACTCCGCCCGAAAGTTGTCGGTAGATGTCGATATCTTCAGGCCACACCACGCGCGCTTCTTCCACTTCAGCGCTGCAGGCTTGTTCGCCCTCGTTCACACTGGCCAGCGCAATGTGGCTGTGTTCATCGATGATGCCGGGCGTTACATGTTTGCCTTGCGCATCGATTACACGAGCCCCCGGAAACTTAGACGCATCAACCGTTTTACCGATTGCAACAATTTTTCCTTGATGGATTAGTAGCTGACCGTTTTCAATTTTTCCTTCGGCTTCGCAAGTCCATAGCGTGGCGTTTTTAATCCAAACTGTCTCAGCTTTGGATCTTTCCTTCGAGCCATATGCGGTGAAAGGGTAGATAACCTCTCCAATCACTTCCTTTCCATCATTCTCCTTTCTCCTTTCTCCATTCTCCTTTTTATCTTCTGCTTCCTTCTTAGTCTCCTTCGCCTTCATAACAGCACTCCACTCCATCCAATTCCCTGCGGCGTCTTGTCCACGTCCGTTCCAGCTTGCACGATCATTAGCTATGTCGCCCGCCAAACGAATCATTCCCGAATAGAATTCATCGGATGCGTCGAAACTAATAGTAAGCAATTCATTCACCATTGAAATGGAAACATAATAATTGAGCGTATCCATTTTTGCCGTGCCGTCATCGTTCTTACCTGCCTTCACGTGTTGAATGGAGCCCTTCGTTTTTCCTTCAACCTCTTTCACTTTTAACTCATACGTGTGCTTGGGCAGTTTGAATTCATAGTTGCCAACGAGATCAATTGTTTTCGCCGCTTCTATCACAAACTGCTCGCCTTGCACCCAGTTTTCATGCAGTATTGTCGACTCGTTGAAGATGTTATCGGATGCAATGAAAAAGTTGGCCCACGCGCCCTCTTTCAAACTACCCAACTCATTATTGGAACCTATCCAAAACGCAGGAGTATAGGTGAGTGCCTTCAATGCTTCTTGCTCTGAAAGCCCTCGCTTCACAGCCTTCCGCAGATTCTTCCAAAACTGGGTGCGCTCGCCGAGGCCATATGCAGTAATAGCGAACGGAATTTTGTTAGCAGAAAGCATGGCACAGTTGGATGGTGCCATTTCCCAGTGCTTCATTTCATCGAGGCTAATCAAGCGCGACACATATGGATCGCTCACATCGTAGGCATCAGGAAAAGTCAATGGCACGATTAACGAAGCCTTCGATGCCGCAACATCATTCAGACGCTGGTATTCGGTTCCATTGGTTTTGATGATGTATTGAACTCCGAATTCATCGCCCACCTTGTCGGCACGAAGCAAATTCCACTTATCACCGGCATCGAAAAACGATGGTCGGAGTGCAAGCGTATTCATTGCATCGAGCGAGAGGTTCCGCTCTTCCGAACTGCCCCCGTTGGCATACCACTGTGCGTCATAATAGGACTGACGCAACAACGCAATGGAGCCCATCAACGAGGAAGGATAACCAGTTGTGCTTGTGCCCTTATTGAACGAGTAATGCGCAGAGGCCATTGGGTTCAACAAGGATTGATTCGGTTGGCTGCCCAGTGTAACAAGTGCTCCCGAACCACGCACGATTCCGTCCATTTTATGCGTAAGAACAGCTCCGAAGCCAACACCTCGCATTTCCTTCGCAACATCTTCCTTGCACGTAAAATTCAATGCAGCACTGTAGTCGGCATTGATGGCATCGTTCCATCCGAAGGCACCCTTCGGTGATTCATTTCCGCTTCCACCGCGCATACGTGGCCCGCCTTCATTGCCCTTTACAGGAGCTGCATCTGCTAAGCCATAGTCGGAATGCAAATCGATGAATGAAGGGTAGATGTATTTCCCCTTGCAATCGACAACTACTGCGTTGGAAGGAATGGCGATAGAATTACCTACGGCCTTAACCTTTCCCTTTTCAATCAGCAAGGTGGCATCTTCCAGTCGGGTTTGGTAGTCGGTGAAAATTGTTGCGTGGGTAAATGCAACTGAAGTGACATCCTTTGGTAGGATTCCGTTGTAAGGAAAAGTAGGCTGTGCTTGTGTAATCAAAACGCTAAGCAAGGCAAGCCAAACGGAGAGGAGGCGCATGGGTGATTTGTTTAATTGAAGGGGCAAGATACTGAAAAGTGATTATGTCAGTTTCGCAGGGAGAGTTCACGCAAAGAACGCAGAGAGAGTTCACGCAAAGAACGCAGAGAGAGTTCACGCAAAGAACGCAAAGAGAGTTCACGCAAAGAACGCAGAGAGAGTTCACGCAAAGAACGCAAAGAGAGTTCACGCAAAGAACGCAGAGAGAGTTCACGCAGAGAACGCAAAGAGAGTTCACGCAAAGAACGCAAAGAGAGCTCACGCAATGAACGCAAAGAGAGTTCACGCAGAGAACGCAGAGAGTGCAAAGAGAGTTCACGCAGAGAACGCAGAGGGAAAACCTCTAAATCTCGTTCGCAACAAGGATAGGCCCATTTATACTCATAATCGCGCTCTTTGCGTGAGCTCTCTTTACGGTCTCTGCGTGATAAATCAATAGACCCCTTTATCCTCACGTTCGTCCTCTTTGCGGTCTTTGCGAATAAAATTAGAAAATACTACCTAAAGCCCATTTGCTACCCGATGTATACCGTGCTTCAAGAGTTTTGAGTTAAAGTTGATAAGCAAACCCAATCGTTTATCCGAGAGCCGCAAATACGTTAATAGCTGCGCGTAATGCACAGGAGCCAAAAACTCGACCGATTTCAGCTCGACAATTACCTTATCCTCAAACAGCAAATCCAATCGATACCCTTGGTCGAGTTTTACGCTTTTGTACATGAGAGGCATTGGCACCTGGCACCTCACGTCCAAACCACGCTGTATCAACTCAAACATGAGCGCGCACTCATATGCCGACTCCAGCAACCCAGGGCCAAGATGACCATGCAGATCCAGTGCAGCACCAATTATTTCGTGTGAAATTTCATTTTCTGTCATGGGCCAAAAATCCTTCAACAGATTTGATAACATTCTCAGTTTAAGCAGCCATATTCCTGCTGATATGCCATACGTTCATTGCTTTCTCGAATCACAAAAGATTCTAGTGCTGAATAAATTCCGCTTAATGAAATAATATTCCAATAATTTTGCAGCGCACAGTTTGCCATCGCGTACCGCTGCGCATCACAACAACAGAATTCAACCCCATGGAAACACCCAAAAAAATACCGACCTCACTCTATGCTGAAATGACTCCGAACCCGGCAGCTATGAAGTTTGTTGCAGATCGTGCGCTCATTACCGGTGGACTTCAGGTTGAATACAGGAGCAAAGCAGAAGCAAAAGGGTCGTCGGCACTTGCGGAAGAATTGTTCAACTTTCCATTTGTTACCAGTGTTTTCATCAGTAGCAACTATGTGACAGTGCTCAAAGATGAGTCACTCGGGTGGGAAATGATTGTGCAGCAGCTTCGCGAGTACATGCGTGAATGGCTAATGGACAACGAAGTGGCGGTAAGCGCAATACCTGCTGAGTTAGTGAATCGCACACGCGAAGCCGCCGCCGGAAACGATACCGGTTCAGCCAGCAAAGAAACTTTGGATTACAGCGGATTTGAACCAACCGAGTACGATGATGAGATCCGGTTCCTCTTACACGAGTATGTTCGGCCCGCTGTTGAGAGTGATGGGGGTGCTATAGACTTCATGGCCTACCGCGATAAAAAAGTGTATGTTCAACTCAAAGGATCGTGCAGCGGATGCCCCTCTTCAACGGCAACACTCAAAGGTGGTATCGAGAATTTATTGAAGGCCAAAATGCCGGATATTGTTGAAGAAGTTGTTGCGGAAGCCGTATGAGTGCAACAAGGAGATTGGTACTCATTCACGGCTTCACCGAACATCCTTCCATGTGGGATGTGTTAACCCGAGAATTGAATGACCATACCCTAGCCATATCCACTCCTTCTATTCCAGGTCACGGACAGCATCCTTCGTTGACAAATGAGTTTACCGCAAAAGCATATTGTGATGCACTCATAGCGCAAATCCCTCAGGACTCTTTGCCTTGGATAGTCGTTGGTCATTCGATGGGAGGCTACTTGGCGTCGAGCCTAGTCAGCATGGTTTCTGATCGAATTGCAGCATTGGGGTTTTTTCATTCGAAAGCCGGTGCCGATAATGCTCAGAAACTCGAAGACCGCAAAAGGGCCATAGCAGCTGCGTCACAAAACAAGGACTTATATCTCGCTACAATGCTGCGCAATACACTTTCCGAAAAGAATATCATGCTATTTCAGAAAGAGTTGAGTTTTATGATTGAATCTGCTCAGAAATATATTACAGCCGATTGCATTGCGGCGGCCCATGAGGTCATGATTGAGAGACCCGATAACATTTCTTATTTAGTGTCTGCACGATTTCCAATTTACTATTTCCTCGGTCTGGAAGACAAGTCCATCCCTATTAATCAAATCAAATCGGAGTTGGAATCATTGCCGAATGCCAACATACATGTCGAGAGCAACGCCGGGCACATGGGTCATATTGAATGTAAGGACGCTGCTTTAGAATGGCTGGTTAACGTTTGTAAGAACTAAGGCTTCCGCACAGCCGCGTATTGCTTATAGTCCAGCGCTACCTGCATCGCCTTCTTGAAGTCCGGGTCTGATTCAAGCGATACTCGCACCATGGCATTATCATCAAACAAACTGCGTGCAAACTGTCCCTTGATACGCGACTTCAATTGCGGTGAAATTTTCTTGACCACCTGTCGGTTAATTTTAATGTCGTCTTTCTCCGCCATTTCTATTAATCCGTTTAACATAGGATCTGTCACCGAAAACTTCGCGATAAATTCATCCGCTGTCTTGTACTTTTTCATGTCTTTGCGATGAGCGTCCAAATAGGTGAAGCAATAGTTGCGAATAATTCCACTGTATGCAATTTCAGACAACAGCCCTGAGAAGTAGATGCTATCGAGAGGTACAAAAACATCGGGCATGATACCTCCACCTCCATAGACGAGCCTGCCGGAAGGGGTTCGAAATAGAAGCGAGTCAGGAAAACGAACGCTATCTGCGCTTGTCAATTCACCCTTTTCAAGACGCGTTCTGAAATCATCTTCATACACGATAGAATCTCCATATGGTTTTTGAATGCAGCGCCCGGTTGGTGTATAGTAACGCGCTACTGTAAGGCGCAGAGCACTGTTATCGGCCAATTCCATTTCATGTTGCACCAACCCTTTACCAAAAGAACGTCGACCAACTGTTACCGCCCGATCCCAATCCTGAAGGGCTCCGGCTACAATTTCACTGGCCGATGCTGAACTCTGATCAATCATGACTACTACGTTGTAATTGCGATAACGCCCCTTCTTCCCGGATCGAATTTCATCTTCACCCGTATGTATGCCGCGAGTTCGAACAATGGTTTTTCCCTCGGTTAAAAATTCTTCGACAATTTCAGCGGCTTGATTCAATAAGCCTCCTCCGTTTCCTCTCAAGTCGAGAATAAGCGACCGACAACCTTCCTTCTCGAGATCCTCTGTTGCTTCCAAGAACTCTTCATACGTTCTCTCGGCAAAACGGTCAATGCGGATATAGCCAACTGAATCGTTTACCATAAACGACGCGTTCACGCTTTCAATCGGAATACTTCCGCGCTCGATATTGAACTCTTTCATTCCCGCCTCACCTGGACGAATGATGGCTACACGAACCTGACTTCCCTGTTTTCCCTTTAATAGCTTTTGCGCTTTATCACCATCGAGATCCTTTCCTGAAATTGCCTGACCATCGACCATCACAATGCGATCCCCCGATTGAAGACCGGCATTTTCAGACGGCCCGCCCGTAATTGTTTTCACCACCATCAAAGAATCACGAAGTATGAGAAACTCAATTCCCACTCCGCTAAACTCACCTTTCATGCGTTCCTTTTCAAGCGCAACCTCGTCGGAACCCATATAATAACTGTGAGGGTCTAGGTTTTTCAAAACACTGGCAATCGCATCTTCAATAAGTTGCTTCTTGTTGATGCTGTCTACATAATTATCCTCAATAAAGTCAATCAGACTGACGAGTTTATTTGCGTTCTGCTCTACCGATGGCTTCACCTGAAGCAGATTCTTATCGCCGAGGTTCGTGCCGATAAACATACCCGCAATTAGGGTCAGCGCAAACAACAACGGTTGCACCGGAGATGGCTTTCGATCCTGTTGATTAGAGTTAGAGTTCAACGACTCCTGAGTTTCTTCGCTCATAGCTTGGGACAAATCTAATCAGTCGAATGCAATTGCAATTTTTGTTAGACAATATTGTGGAGTAAATTCTAACCTCCTAATCAGATATCCGGTATTTGCACAATCTCCAATTCGGCGCTCCTCAAAAATTCAAGCCCCGTTATGTCTTTGTACTCGTTGATGTAGACCAAACGGCGGATGCCCGCCTGCAGAATAAGTTTACAGCACTCCTTGCAAGGAGAGAGAGTAATGTAAAGAGTGCTCCCCTTGGCATCATTGGCTGAGCGTGCAATTTTCAAAATCGCATTCGCTTCGGCATGCAAAACGTACCAGTGCGTGTCGCCTTGTGTATCTTCACAAGGATTAGGGAATCCACTGGGTGTTCCGTTATAACCATCGCTGATAATCATGTTGTCTCGCACCACCAGAGCCCCAACCTTTTTGCGTGTACAATGAGACAAAGCCGCCCATTCCGAGGCCATTTTTAAATACGCTCTGTCGTATCGCTCCTGTTTGCTGTAGTTCGATTGCACGTGATGATAAGAATTGGAATACAAATGAACAGTATAAATAGTGTTGCACCTACCTTTGAAGCATGAAGATTTACACTCGAAAAGGCGATGACGGAACAACCGGACTTTTAGGCGGAGTGCGCGTGGCCAAACACCACGCACGCATTGAGGCATACGGAAACGTAGACGAGCTCAACTCTTACTTGGGTTTGCTTCGCGACTTGCTCCCGGGAAGCCCGCACTCGGAAATGCTTCTCGCCATCCAGGATCGATTGTTCACCATTGGTAGCCACCTTGCACTCGACCCGTCGCACGCGGGAAAGATGCAGCTCCCACAACTCAATAGCGCAGACGTAGAAGCCCTGGAAAAAGCAATGGACGCCATGGATGAAAAATTGCCGCCCATGAAAAACTTCGTGTTACCAGGCGGTCATCCAACCGTTTCGCACGTTCACATCGCACGTTGCATTTGCAGAAGAGCTGAACGCAGCATCGTTTTTCTGAATGAGCAATCGGCGGTTGAAGCATTGATTTTAGAGTACATGAATCGACTGAGCGACTACCTCTTTACGCTTTCACGCATGGTTTCCGCTGAAAGTAACGCAATAGAAACGCCCTGGATTCCCCGTCAATAAAGGGCCCCAAGTAATTTTCCAATAAAAACCGAATTCTGTTGCAGAAAAGAGTGAAACAATTATTTTCGCGCAACGTTAACCCTTTACGAATTTTATAATCCAACAATACTATGTACTGGACACTAGAACTGGCCTCCTATCTTGAAGATGCTCCTTGGCCCGCGACCAAAGATGAGTTGATTGACTTTGCTATGCGCACCGGTGCGCCATTGGAAGTAGTAGAAAACCTCCAACAAATCGAAGATGATGAAGAGGTGTTTGACACAATCGAAGATATTTGGCCAGACTATCCTACGAAAGAAGACTTCTTCTTCAACGAAGATGAATATTAACTGAAAGAGCCGCGTTTGCGGCTTTTTTGTTAAATCAGGGTTTTTAACATAACCCTTTGGAATAAAAGACTTAAGTCAGTTTACACCCTGATTTCAGCGGTTAACTTGCGTCAAACTTTTAACCGCGTCATGAATAAATTTCTACTCCTTTTCGGAATGGCCCTTCTTTCGTTGGGCCTCAACGCGCAAATCAGATTCACCATGGTGGATCCTGCAAACGCGCAATTCACCATCCAAAACTTCGGCATAGACGCCGTCGACATTCAACAATATCGCCTCTGCGCATTGTATGAATACGCCTCGCTTTCAAGCTCCGAAGTAACGGTAACAGACGGAAGTCTCAATCTGGATGGAGGCGCCAGCGTCACCATTACTTGGGCTGCCTCTTTAGGCTTCAATACCACTGCCAGTGACATGGGCCTGTATCTGCCAATGGGTAGTTTCGCACTCGCTGCGAACATGGTCGACTTCATGCAATATGGTAACTTTGGTTTAGGTCGTGAAAGCGTTGCCGAGGAAGCAGGCCTGTGGATTTCGGGCACCTACTTGGAAGGCAGCGGACCCTGGATGTATACCGGAAATGGAAGTGGAAGTGAAAGCACTATCGCGTTTTGGTCTACGGTTGGTGGTGCAGGCTGCACCGCTCCCGACGCTTGTAATTTCAACCCAATGGCCACTGAAGAAGACGGCTCATGTGTCTTTATAGGTTTCCCCTGCGATGACGGTAACCCCGAAACTGTTGATGTGATAGGTGCAGACTGCACATGCGTAGGAATTGCGACCGGATGCACCAGTGCAGACGCTTGCAACTTCGACCCCAATGCAATAGAAACAGATTTCTCGTGTGTTTTTCCCGGCGACAATTGTGACGACGATAATGTATTCACCATCAATGATGTCTACACGCTCGACTGTGTATGCCTTGGTGAAGAGATAGCGGGAATACCTGGTTGCACGGCAATGGAAGCTTGTAACTATGACATGTCGGCCACCATCGACGATGGCTCTTGCATCTTGCCGGGTGAACCATGCGACGATAACAATGATGCTACGTTGGAAGATGCCTATAACGCCGATTGTGTGTGTGCCGGTTTGACGCTTGGCTGCACATTAGCAGACGCTTGCAACTTCGATCCGACGGCTGGCATAGACAATGGTACCTGTGTGTTGCCGGGCGACAACTGCGACGACAACGATCCGTTCACCAGCGATGATGTATACGGTCTCGACTGTGTATGCGCAGGTCAACTCCCCTCGGATATTGAAGGTTGCACCGCTGCCGAAGCTTGCAACTTCAACCCGGAGGCTACTCTTGAAGATTTTTCATGTGTATTCCCCGGCGAGCCTTGCGACGATGGCAACGAAGCCACTGTAAACGATTTGCTCGGCGCAGATTGCGTTTGCACAGGCCTTCTCACCGGATGCACCGAACTGGGAACATGTAACTATAATGAGAACGCTATTATAGATGACGGCTCTTGCTACTTCCCCGGTGATATGTGCGATGACAATAATGAAGCAACTATAAACGACTTGTATAATGCGGATTGTGTTTGTGAAGGAAGCATTCCGCAAATCGAAGGCTGCACGGCTACAGATGCCTGCAACTACAACCCAGCCGCCAATGTAGAAGATGGAAGCTGCGAACTGCCCGGATTCCCATGTAATGATAACAATGAACAAACCATAGACGACTCTTGGAGTAATGATTGCGTATGCACAGGTATTCTTATTGGTTGCACCAACCCTGACGCCTGTAACTTCAACCCTGAGGCGCTTAGCGATGATTTCTCGTGTGCGTTCCCTACCGATGCTTGCGATGATGGAGACATTACTACTGCTGATGACTCCTATAACGCCGATTGTGTATGTACAGGTGAGGACACCGGCCTGATTGCAGGTTGCATGGAAATGAGCGCATGTAACTACGATGCTACAGCAACCATCGACGATGGCTCTTGCATTGTTATCGGAAGTGCTTGTGATGATAACGATCCTTTCACTAATGGTGACGTGATTTTGGCTGATTGTACATGTGCCGGTGAAGGCCCTGTTCTTATCAATGGCTGCACAGCAATCGAAGCATGCAACTACAATTCTGAAGCAACCATCGAAGACGGAAGCTGCATTTTTCCTGGTGAACCTTGCGACGACTCCAATATCGAGACAAGCAACGACACGTACAATATCGACTGTATTTGCATGGGCGAAACCAGCGGCTGCACTGATCCCGGTGCTTGCAACTTCGATGCTACAGCATCTATCGATGATGCGTCATGCTACTTCTCGGGGGACAACTGCGACGACGGAAACATTTTCACCATCAACGATGTGTACAATGTGGATTGCGTTTGCACAGGTGAAGAAATTACCGGTATAGCAGGCTGTACCGCAATCGAAGCATGTAACTACAACCCCGAAGCCACTATTGAAGATGACTCTTGCGAATTGCCAGGCTACCCTTGCGATGATGCAGATGAGAACACCATCAATGATGTTCTTTCTAATGACTGTGTTTGTGCAGGCCAACTCGCCGGATGTACCGAAGCGCTCGCTTGTAATTACAATGCCGATGCAACTGCAGAAGACGGCTCTTGTATCTTCCCGGGTGATGTTTGCGATGACAATGACATCACAACCGACAATGATGTTGTAGGCACAGATTGCGTTTGCGAAGGTGTAGACAATGGATTGATTGCAGGTTGCATGGATATGACTGCTTGCAACTACGACATGAATGCAACAGTTGATAATGGCTCCTGCTTCGCGGTTGGAGATGCTTGCGACGATGGCGATATTTTCACTGCAAACGATATGGTAAACGCCGATTGCGTTTGTGAAGGTGAAGCAATCGAAATCATTGAAGGATGCACCGCCGTGGAAGCATGTAATTACAACGCCACAGCAAACTTTGATGACGGGTCATGCGAATTGCCCGGCTACCCTTGCGATGATAACGATCCAAATACGGAGGGCGACATACTGGGAATTGACTGTGTTTGCGCAGGTATGATTGTAGGCTGCACAGATGCTACCGCTTGCAACTACAACCCATTGGCTGGCTTCGACGATTTCAGCTGCGAATTCCCGGGCAATCCTTGCAATGATGGCAATGAAGAAACATTGAACGATGTGCTCGACAATAATTGCGATTGTATCGGAACAGTCGTATTCATGTTGGGCTGCACTGATATGGCCGCCTGCAACTATGACAGCAGTGCCGATACCGACGACGGTTCATGTTACTTCGTTGGTGATCCTTGCGATGATGGAGACGTAAATACTTCGAATGATGTATACAATGCTGATTGTGACTGTGAGGGTGCAGTTTCTGTTGAGGAAATCAGCACATTCTACAGCGTGTATCCAAACCCAACAAGCGGCGTGCTCACCATCGCACAACAAGAAGGTGCTGCCATGATGCTCATCGAAGTTGTGGATATTACAGGTAAGCGCGTTGCGACATTCAATCCGAATGCATCCATGACAACAATCGATCTTAGCGCATTTGCCCAAGGACTTTACACCCTCAACATTCACTCGAACAACGAAGTGAAGAGTATACGTGTGCAGAAGAACTAATAATGACTAGTGCCTAATGGCGAGTGGCGAATAAAAAGGCCCGCTTTGGAAATCCAAAGCGGGCCTTTTTCAAAATATAGATCTACCCATTCTCATGTGCCGCCCCGCTGGGGCTCCTTGGCCAACGAAATCCTTCTTGCTAATGATATTTCGCCCCGCTGGGGCTGCCACAAATGCGAACTTCTCCACAAGTGTAGTTACCTTGGCTCATTTGGCTTGAATCACACTCGCCACTCGCCACTCGCCACTCGCCACTCGCCACTAGTGCTTAAAATGCCTCACACCCG
>Ga0315899_10000701_pt1 | contig 39609 bp, 41 predicted proteins | sample LakEriMetagenome_2_FD_203518 | JGI IMG/M metagenome (GOLD analysis project Ga0315899, IMG submission 203518) | Freshwater fungal communities from buoy surface, Lake Erie, Ohio, United States - Buoy 4 MA112 | ecosystem: Environmental > Aquatic > Freshwater > Lake | place: USA: Lake Erie, Ohio...
CTCGGCGTGGGCCCCGGCGGTCGCTTCGCTCCGCGTGGACGGCGACGCCCGCTGCGCAACGGTGCCGTCCGCAGGCGTGGCCGCCGTGCCGGCCGGCCCCGGCGCGCTGCGCCCCGTGTCCGCCTGTGCGTCACGCGCCGGCACGGCGGCCGCGAGCACGCAGGCCACCGCTGCGATCACCGCCCACGCCCGCACGCCCCGAACCGCCGCCGCCATCGCCGTGTCCCGCCGCCTCGCCGCCCCGACCGCGCCGACTGTGCCACGAAATGGCCTCGCCACCGACGCCTCGAGCCTCGCGATCGCGACGTCGGGTTCCGCAAGTCCGTGTCCCTTGCGTGCCGCGACGCGCACGGCATCGCCGTCGCGCGGCCACGGACGGGTCGGTTCGCGCCCGCCGGGGCGGAGCTTGCGCCCGCCGGGGTCGTCCCCATCTGCGTCGCCTGCGAGGACCGCGATGGACGACACCCCGTTCCTGCGCGCGGCCGGCGATGATGCCGGCGACGCGCCCCTGCTCGACGCCTATTCCGATGCCGTGACCCGCGCGGTCGCCGCCGTGCGGCCCGCGGTCGCGCACGTCGCCGTGCGACGCACCGACCGGCGCGGACGCGCTGCCGGCGGCTCGGGCTCCGCCTTCGTGGTCGCGCGCGACGGCTACGCGCTCACCAACAGCCACGTCGCCGGCGGCGCGACCGCGATCGAGGTGAGCCTGCCCGATGGGCGCCAGTTCGAGGCCGCGCTGGTCGGCGACGACCCGGACACCGACCTCGCGGTGATCCGCATCCAGGCCGGCGACCTGCCGTTCGCGCGGATGGGCGCGTCGCGCGCGGTCCGAGTCGGCGAGATCGCGATCGCGATCGGCTCGCCGCTCGGCTTCGAGCACACGGTGACCAGCGGCATCGTCAGCGCGACCGGGCGCTCGATGGCGGGCTACGGCGGGCGTGCGATCGACGACGTGATCCAGACCGACGCGTCGCTGAATCCGGGCAACTCGGGCGGCCCGCTGGTCAACGCGCGCGGCGAGGTGATCGGCGTGAACACCGCGACGATCCGGCCGGCGCAGGGGCTGTGCTTCGCGGTCGCCTCGGACACCGCCAACCTCGTCGCCGGCTGGCTGATCCGGCACGGGCGCGTGCCGCGGATGCGGCTCGGCCTGTCGGGGCAGCCCACGGTGCTGCCGCGCAAGGTGTCGCGCCACTTCGAGCTCGACTCGGACGCGGCGGTGCGCGTCGGCACGGTGCAGCCGGACTCGGCCGCCGCACGCGGCGGGCTGCGCGAGGGCGACTGGATCGTCGGCTGCGACGGCCGGCGCGTCGCGTCGATCCCGGACCTGCTGCGGGTGCTGGTCGGCGACGCGTCGCCGCGCCGCGTCGTGCTCGACGTGCTGCGACAGTCCGGGCGGCAGGTCGAGCGGCTGACGATCGAGATCGACGCGCGGCCGGGCGGCTGACGGCTGCCAAGGCGCCGGCGCATGCCCTCGCGTGGGTGCGCGCCTGCGGTCCGTTCAGTCGCGCCAGCCCGGGTCGATCCGGTCGAGCCGGCGCAGCATCGCCGGCCACTCGTCGCGCCCGAGCGGGCTCGCCGGGTTGCCGAAGCCGCGCGCCGCGGTCTTCGCCGACACCGCGTCGCCAGGCACCGACAGCGCCGTGCCGCAGGCCATCGCGGCGAGCTGCGCGTCGCAGGCCTTCTCGAGGTGAAAGCACATGCTGAACGCCTCGGCGACGGTGCGCCCGGCGACCAGCAGCCCGTGGTTGCGCAGGATCAGCACCGGCCGGTCGCCGAGGTCGCGCACCAGCCGCTCGCGCTCCTCGAGCTCGGTCGCGAGCCCCTCGTAGGCGTGGTAGCCGACGCGGCCGTGGAAGAGTTGCGCGTGCTGCGACAGCGGCAGCAGCCCGCAGTCGAGCATCGAGATCGCCATGCCCGCACGCGTGTGGGTGTGGATCACGCAGCCGACCTCGGGGCGCGCGCCGTGCACCGCGCTGTGGATCACGAAGCCCGCGCGATGGATGCGCGGCGGCTCGCGGTCGGCGGGCACATCGACCAGCGCGCCGTCGAGGTCGATCTTCGCGAGCGAGGACGCGGTGATCTCGTCGAACGCGAGGCCGAACGGGTTCAACAGGAAATGGTCGTGCGGGCCCGGCACTCGGGCCGAGATGTGCGTGTAGACCAGGTCGGTCCAGCCGTGCAGCGCGGCGAGGCGGTAGCAGGCGGCGAGGTCGAGCCGCGCCTGCCACTCCTCGGCGGACACGATGCCGCGCAGAGAGCGCGCTGCGGGGGCATTCATCCGATCAGCTCCTCGCAGCGGATGCCGGCGCGGCGCAGGCTCGCGTCGAACATCGCCTGGCCCGGGCGTGCCTGGCCGGCGAGCATCGCCTGGCGCTGGCGCGGGATCTCGCGAAGCACCGCCTCGGGCACCGGCACGTCGGGACCGGCCATCGACGCCGCCGCGAGCTGGACCTCGCAGGCGCGCTGCAGCGACCACAGCGTGCGGAACGACTCCGGCACGCTGCCGCCGGTCACCAGCAGGCCGTGGTTGCGCAGGATCAGCACCTCCTTCGCGCCCAGGCTCGCGACGAGGCGCCGCTGCTCGTCGAGGTCGGTGGTGACGCCCTCGAAGTCGTGGTAGGCGACGTTGCCGAAGAACTGCGCGCCGTAGAAGTTGTCGTGCGACAGGCCCGAGGCCTTGCAGGCGACCGCGACGCCAGCGGTGGTGTGGGTGTGCATCACGCAGTGCGCGTCCGGGCGGGCCCGGTGGATGGCCGCGTGGATCACGAAGCCTGCCGGGTTCACCGGCCACGGCACGTCGTCGAGCTTGCGCCCGTCGAGGTCGATGCGCACCAGGTTGCGCGCGGTGACCTCGGCGTAGTGCAGGCCGTAGGGGTTGATCAGGAACGACGGCGGCTCGCCGGGCAGCCGCAGCGTCAGGTGGTTGAAGATCATCTCGGTCCAGCCGAGATGGTCGAAGAGCCTGTAGCAGGCGGCGAGTTCGAGCCTCGCGGTCCACTCGGCCTCGCCCATGCCCTGCGGGCGGGCGCGGGCGACGTCGGCGGTCATGTCCATCGGTGCGGGCTCCTTCAGTCCACGCGCGCGCCGGAGCGCTTCACCAGCTCGGCCCAGCGCACGGCGTCGCGCCGCACCAGCTCGGCCAGCGCCTCGAGCGTCATCGGGTTCGCCTCGACGCCGACCTGCGCGAGCTGCTCGCGGAACTCGGGTGTCGCCAGCGCCTTGTTGAGCTCGCCGTTCAACCGGCCGAGGATCTCCGGCGACACGCCGTTGGGCACCGCGATCGCCTGCCAGGCCTGCAGGTCGATCTCCGGGTCGAACTCGGTCATCGCGGGCACCTCGGGCGCGAGCGGCGAGCGGCGGCTGCCGGTGACCGCGATCGCGCGGACGCGGTTCGCGCGGATCTGCGGCATCGCGATCGCGACGTCGATGAACATGAAGTCGATGCGCCCGCTCATCACGTCGGACAGCGCCTGCACGCTGCCGTTGTAGGGGATGTGGGTCGCGAACACCTTGTGGCGGCTCTTCACCATCTCCATGACGAGGTGGTGCACGGTGCCGTTGCCCGGCGAGCCGAAGTTGTAGCGGCCGGGCTTGCCGCGCAGCTCGGCCACCAGCTCCTTCATGTTCGCGGCAGGCAGGTCGGGCCGCGTGACGAGGAAGAGCGTGACGTTGCCGATCATCGCCGCGGCGGTCAGGTCGGTCGGGCGGATCGCCGGGTTCGCGAACAGCGCCGGCGCGATGCCGAGCGTGGTGGTCGTGGCGACCATCATCGTGTAGCCGTCGGGCGCGGCGCGCGCGACCTGCTGGCCCGCGACCAGCGTGCCGGCGCCGGGCCGGTTCTCGACGACCACCGGCTGGCCGAACGCGAGCCGGTAGCGCTCGGCGACCGCGCGCCCGAGCGTGTCGGTGAGCGCGCCGGGCGGGAAGGGCACGAGCATCCGGATCGGGCGGTCGGGCCACGCGGACTGCGCGCGGGCGACGGGCGCGAGCGCGGCCGTGCCGAGGGCGGCCGCGGCCTGCAGCAGGTGGCGACGGGCGGCCATCATCCGCGCTCGAACTCGCGGATCGGGCGCTTGCCCGGGTTCGCGGGCACGACGCCCTTGCCGTTCGGCAGCGGTGCGACGCCGTCCTCGGGCACGTACTCGCCGCTCACCCCGACGACCGGCTCGCCGGCGACCGTCACGCGCTCCATCGTGCGCCGCTGCGGGAAGTAGTCGTGCGGCGCGTAGTGGTGGACCGAGCGGTTGTCCCACATGACGATCGTGTGCGGCGCCCACTTCACCCGCAGCTGGTACTCCGGGATCGTCGCGCGCGAATACAGGTAGTCGAGGATCATCCGGCTCTCGTCGTCCTTGAGGCCCTTGATCCGCACGCAGAACTGCGGGTTCACGTTGACGATCCGCCGGCCGGTGACCGGATGCACGCGCACCACCGGGTGCCACGGGTTGGGGTACTGCGTCTCGAGCTCGCGCAGCTTGGCCTGGTGCTTCTCGGAACTCGTGAAGAGCGGCCGCCACGGCTTGAAGTCGTGCAGCGCCTCCAGGCCGTGGACGTAGCGCTTCATCCGCTCCGACAGGCCGTGGTAGGCCGCGGTCATGCTCGCGAAGAGCGTGTCGCCGCCGTACTCGGGCACGACGCGGGCGCGCAGCACGGTCGCGATCGGCGGCTGGGTGCGGAAGGTCTCGTCCGCGTGCCACTGGTCGGTCAGCGCCGGCGGGTTGTCCGCCGAGTAGTCGAGCACGATGACCTCGCGGCGGTCGTCGAGGTTCGGCGAGAACGGGTGGATCGACAGCGGCCCGAAGCGCTGCGCGAACGCGATCTGCTGGTCGAGCGTCACGTCCTGGTCGCGAAAGACCAGCACCTCGTGGCGCACGAACGCGTCGTGGATCGCCGCGAAGCTCGCGTCGTCGAGCGGCTCGCGCAGGTCGACCCCGCGGATCTCGGCGCCGATGTTGCCGCCCAGGCGCACGATCTGGACGGTGCGGGCCGCGTCGGCGGCCGGGGTTCGTGCGTTCATGTCCCGCTCCACGCCCCGTCTGTCCGCGAGGCCTCCGGGCGCATTCTCGGCAGCCGTGGCACGCGGCGTCAACCCGGGCGCATGCCCGCGGCGCAGGGGTCGGCGGCTGCGGACCCACACGCCTGCACCGAGTCCGGTCATGCCCCGTGCGCGTTCGCGCGTCCTGCTAGGCTGGACGCCCCTTGAGGAGGCGTGCATGACAGTCGGCCCGAAGGCACCGTCCGAACGCGCACGCGTGCGCCGGATGCACGAGCGCGGCGCGTACGACCGCGCGACGATCGACGCGGTGCTGGACGCCCAGCCGCTCGCCCACGTCGCCTGGACGCTCGACGGCCTGCCGCGCGTCACGCCGACGCTGCAGTGGCGCGAGGGCGACCGCGTCTACTGGCACGGCTCCGCGGCGAGCCCGATGCTCGAGCACTGCGCGGACGCCGAGGTGTGCATCGCGGTGACGCTGATGGACGGATTCGTGCTCGCGCGTTCGGCGTACAACCACTCGGTCAACTACCGCTCGGTGGTGCTGTTCGGCCGCGCGCGGGCGGTCACCGACCCGGAGGAGAAGACGGTGCGCCTGCGCGCGATGATGGAGCACCTCTTCCCCGGACGCTGGGACACGCTGCGCGCCATCACGGCGCAGGAGATCCGCGCGACCGCGATGCTGTCGCTGCCGATCGACGAGGCCTCGGCCAAGGTGCGGTCCGGCCCGCCGGGCGACGACGCGGAGGACATCGCGCTGCCGATCTGGGCCGGCGTCGTGCCGCTGCGCGTCGAGACGCTGCCGCCGCTGGCCGACCCGAGGTCGCCGCCGGGCCTCGAGGTGCCGGCGCACGCGCGCTCGGTCCGGGTGGGCGGCACGCCGGGCTGACGTTCAGCGCGGCTCGCGGTCGACCACGCGCCGCGGCCGGTCGACGAACGCGCGGATGCCGGCCTTCGACTCCGGGGTCGCGGCCACGTTGCAGAAGTTCTCGACCGCGGTCGCGACGCCGTGGCGGTAGCCGCCGCCGGCGTCGACCTCGCGCACGAACGCCTCGCGGGCCATGCGCAGCACGCGCGTCGGCTTGGCCGCGAGCACGCGTGCGACCTCGTGCGCCGTCTCGAGCGCGGTGCCGGGCTCGGCGATCCGCGCGGCGAGGCCGAGCTCGACCGCTTCGCGCGCGCCGAACGCGCGGCCGGTGAACAGCAGGTCGAACGCGCGGTGGCGCCCGATGATCCGCGGCAGGTGCGCGAAGTGGATCGCCGGGATCACGCCGACGTCGATCTCCGGGTAGCCGAGGTCGGCGTCGGCGTCGACGATCGCCATGTCGCACGAGATCGCGAGCGTCATGCCGCCGCCGCGCGCGGTGCCGTTGACCGCGGCGATCGACGGCTTGCCGAGCCGGTGCTGCAGGTCGGTGAAGCGGGTGTACAGGCGCTCGAGCAGCGCGCGCACGCCGTCGCCGTCCTGCTTCGCGAAGGCCTTCAGGTCGAGACCGGCGCAGAAGCGCTTCGGCACGGTGCTGCCGAGCACGACCGCGCGGACCGCGTCGTCGGTGGCCGCGTGCTCGAAGGCGGCGAGCAGCTCGTCGAGCATCGGGACCGACAGCGCGTTGACCGGCGCGTGGTCCATCAGGATCTCGCAGACGCCGTCGACGACGCGACGGCGGACGAAGGCGGCGTGGGCGGGCATGGCGGCTCCTCGAGGCGGCTCGGACGCGTCGATGGTGACACGACCGCGCGCCGCCCCGTTCCGTTCGGGAACGCGGCGCGCGGCGCCCGGCCACGCTCAGTGCGCGGCGGCCTTCAGCTCGAGGCGGCGGCGGTGCAGCACCGGCTCGGTGTAGCCGGAGGGCTGCTTCGTGCCTTCGAACACCAGGTCGCACGCGGCCTTGAACGCCACGCCGTCGAACGACGGCGCCATCGGCCGGTAGGCCGGGTCGCCGGCGTTCTGCCGGTCGACGACCGCGGCCATCCGCTTCATGACGTCCATGACGCGCTCGGGCGTCACGACGCCGTGGCGCAGCCAGTTGGCGATGTGCTGCGACGAGATGCGGCAGGTCGCGCGGTCCTCCATCAGGCCGACGTCGTTGATGTCGGGCACCTTCGAGCAGCCGACACCCTGGTCGACCCAGCGCACGACGTAGCCGAGGATGCCCTGCGCGTTGTTCGCGAGCTCGGCGTCCTTGTCGGCGTCGCTCCACGACGGCGACGCGGCGACCGGGATGCGCAGGATGTCGTCGAGCTTGGCGCGGCGGCCGCCCTTCGCGATCTCGGCCTGGCGCGCGAGCACGTCGACCTGGTGGTAGTGCGTCGCGTGCAGGGTCGCCGCGGTCGGCGAGGGCACCCAGGCACAGTTCGCGCCGGCCTGCGGGTGGCCGATCTTCTGCTTCAGCATCTCGGCCATCAGGTCCGGCATCGCCCACATGCCCTTGCCGATCTGCGCGCGGCCGGCCAGGCCGCAGGCCAGCCCGGTGTCGACGTTCCAGAGCTCGTAGGCCTGGATCCACGCCTGGGCCTTCATCTCGGCCTTGCGGACCATCGGGCCCGCCTCCATCGAGGTGTGGATCTCGTCGCCGGTGCGATCGAGGAAGCCGGTATTGATGAAGGCGACGCGGTGGCGCGCGGCGCGGATGCACTCCTTGAGGTTGACCGTCGTGCGGCGCTCCTCGTCCATGATGCCGATCTTCACCGTGTACTGCGGCAGGCCGAGCGCCTGCTCGACGCGCGTGAAGATCTCGTCGGCGAACGCGACCTCCTCGGGGCCGTGCATCTTGGGCTTGACGATGTAGACCGAGCCGCGCGTCGAGTTGCGCGCACCGCTCGTGCGCCTGAGGTCGTGCATCGCGATCGCGACCGTGCACATCGCGTCGAGCAGGCCCTCGAACACCTCGTGGCCGTCGCGGTCGAGCACCGCGGGGTTGGTCATCAGGTGGCCCACGTTGCGGACCAGCATCAGCGAGCGCCCCTTGAGCGTCAGCGGCGTGCCGTCGGCGCCGGTGTAGGTGCGGTCCGCGCTCAGCTTGCGCTGGAACGAGCCACCGCCCTTGGCGACCGTCTCGACCAGGTCGCCCTTCATCAGGCCGAGCCAGTTCCGGTAGGCGAGCGCCTTGTCGTCGGCGTCGACCGCGGCGACCGAGTCCTCGCAGTCCATGATCGTGGTGATCGCAGCCTCGAGCATCACGTCGGCGACGTGCGCGGCGTCGGTCTTGCCGATCGAGTGCGTCGGGTCGATCCGGATCTCGACGTGCAGGTGGTGGTGCTTCAGCAGCACGGCGCTCGGCTCGGCGGCGCTGCCCGAATGGCCGGCGAAGGCCGACGGCGTCGCGAGGCCGACGGTGGCGCCGGCGCGGGTGCGCGCCTGCAGCGCGCCGTTCGCGACCGAGTAGCCGACGACGTCGGCGTGCTTCGCGCCGCCGGCAAGGGGCGCGACGCGGTCGAGGAAGTCCTTCGCCCAGGCGATCACGCGCGCGCCGCGGACCTCGTCGTAGCCGCCGGCCTGCGGCGCGTCGCCCATCGCGTCGGTGCCGTAGAGCGCGTCGTAGAGGCTGCCCCAGCGGGCATTCGCCGCGTTCAGCGCGTAGCGCGCGTTCATCACGGGCACGACCAGCTGCGGGCCGGGGATGCTGGCGATCTCGGGGTCGACGTTCGCGGTGTCGACCGAGAAGTCCGCGCCCTCGGGGACCAGGTAGCCGATCTCGCGCAGGAAGGCGGTGTATTCGGCGGCGTCGAGCGGCTTGCCGCGGCGCGCGGCGTGCCAGGCGTCGAGCTTCGCCTGGAGGTCGTCGCGCCTGGCGAGCAGCGCGCGGTTCTTCGGGCCGAGCTCGTGGACCAGCGCGGACAGGCCCTTCCAGAAGGCGTCGGGCGCGACGCCGGTGCCGGGCAGCGCCTCGTTCACGATCATGTCGTGCAGCGGGCGGGCCACCTTCAGGCCGTGGAGCTCGATGCGTTCGGCGTTTCGGTTGCCGATGGGGTCGGTCATGGCGGGTCTCTCGTCGGAGTCGTTGGGATTCAGGGGCGCGCGGTCGCGACGGCGACCACGTCGGTCAGCAGCCGGCCGGTATGGTCCGGCTCGGTGTCGAGGTGCTCGGGCGGCAGGCCGCCGCGGTTGATCCAGAAGCTGGTGTAGCCGTACCAGCGCGACGCGATCGCGTCCCAGCCGTTCGACGACACGAAGAGGATGCGGCGCGCGGGGCAGCCGAACGCGGCGGGGCCGAGCGCGTAGATGCGATCGCCGGTCTTGAACGACTCGACCTGCTCGGACGACAGCACGTGGTCGAACAGCCCGTCCATGCCGGCGCTGCGGATCGACACGTCGATCATCGCGCGGTTGCCGTTGGTGAGGATGCCGATCGGCAGGCCGGCGGCCTTCAGCGCGCGCAGCGCGGCGAGGTTCTCGGGGAACGCCGACAGGCTGGCGTACTGGTTCATCAGCCGGGTCTCGCCCGCCGCGTCGAGCGGCAGCCCGAGCCGCGCGGCCGAGTGGCGCAGCGCGTCGCGGGTCACGTCCCAGAACGGCTTGTAGCGGCCGGACATCGTCCGCAGCCACGAGTACTCGAGCTGCTTCGCACGCCAGGCCTGCGACAGCGCGTCGCCACGGCCCGGCCACAGCTGCTCGGCGAGGCTCGCGACCGAGTGCACGTCGAAGAGCGTGCCGTAGGCGTCGAAGACGACGGCCTTGAAGGGCGCGCGGGCGTCGGAGGAAGGCATGTCGGCATGCTAGCCGCCCGATTCATGCGGAAAAAGCACCTAATCGGGAAAGCAGTCGCGACTTTTTTGCATTGATCGGCGGGAGTGGGGGTCGGGTGACCGTCAGAACCGGCCACGGTCCGCACGGTCGGCCACCGAGCGCCACAGCCGCTCGGCGCGCTCGTACGGGGTGCCCGGGCCGGCGAGCGCCGCCGCGTCCGAGGCGGCCGCGACCCAGTCCCGGGTGTCGTGCTCGGCGCCGTCGTGCGCCGGCTCGGCGCGCTCGGCGGCGAGCCAGCGGTGGACCCCGGCGTACGCGGCGGGTTCGTGCGCGGCGATCCAGGCGAGCGCGTACAGGTCGGCGAAGCCTTCCTCCAGCCGGGCCGCGGCGATCGCGGCGTCGGCGGGGCGGGCGCCGGGCACGGCCGAAAACCCCGCGGGTGCGCCGCCCCAGGCGCCGCGCACGTGGCGCAGGCAGTGTCCGACCTCGTGCGCGACCATCGTGCGGATCCGCTCCGGCGCCAGCGCGGGGTCGACCTCGCTCGCAGGCAGCGGTGCGCCGCCCGGGCCGCGCATCGTCGCGACGAGCTTGCAGCGCCCGCCGACCCAGGCGAGCGCGAGCGGCGGCTCGCCGGCGTTCGGCTGCGGCTGCACGACGACGTCGAGCAGCAGGCCCTCGCGTCGCGCGTCGGCGAGCACCGGCGAGGCGGCGTCGAGCCAGCGGCGCTCGAGGTCCGTCAGGCCGGAGGCGGCCGCGACGGTGGTGCCCGCCGCGATCGCCGCCGTCGCCAGGGTCGCCCGCCATCCTCCCGCCACGCACCGCTCCCGTCCGAGGTCCTGGACGGCAGTGGAGCGCGGCCGGCACGGTCGCGCCCGGGGCGGGGCACCGAAGGGTCGGGTACGCCGACGGACGGTCCGGGCGCCGGATCGGATGCGGCAGGACCCCGGCTCGCGCCCGATGCTCACCCGGCCGGACGGCGCGCGGCCCGGTGCGTGACGACGAGCAGCACCACCGTCGCCAGCGCGAACCCGATCGACGCGTCGAGCACCACCTCGGGCGTGCCCGCCCGGTCGGCCCAGGCGCCGACCAGCCGCGGCAGCATGCCCATCCCGAGGTAGAACATCGTGTAGAACAGCCCGAGGCCGATCGCGCGTGCCGGCGGCGCGAGGAACCGCGCGGGCGCCGCCGAGAGCACGCCGGCCGCGGCGCCCGAGACGAGCCCGGACAGCGTGAGCCAGAGCATCGGGTCGGCGCCGCCGCGGACCGCCGCCAGGCAGCCCGCCCACGCGAGCACGCCGAGCGCCGCGATCGTCGCGGGGCGCCCGGTCCGCTGGACCAGCCAGCCGCTCGCCGGGATCGAGAGGACGAACGTCGCCGACAGCGTCGCGGTCAGTGCGCCGGCGCGCGCCACGTCGAGGCCGCGCGCGACGAACAGCGCGGGCAGGAACGCGACCAGCACCGCGAACGCGACGTTGTAGGTGGTCCAGCCGCCCGCCGCGAGCGCGAGCCGCCAGCCGTCGCCGGGCGCGAGCGAGGACAGCCGCGGCCGGCCGGGCGCCGCGGCCCCGGGCGCGGGCCGGTACAGCGCCAGCACGAGGGCGAGCGAGACGAGTGCGAGCAGCGCGGTCGCGCCGAACGCCGCCGCCGGGGCGCCCCACGCGGCGATCGGCCCGAGGACCAGCAGCCCCAGGCCGATGCCGACCGGCCAGGTGGTCACGAAGATCGACATCGCGAGCTCGATCTCGCGGCCCGCGAACCAGTCGGCCACCATCTTGCTCGCGGTGACGTTGAAGAGCACGCCGCCGACCCCGCCGAGCAGCCGCCCCGCCTGCAGCGTCGCCACGTCGGGCGCGAACGCGCAGAGCGCGCCGCCGACGACCATTGCCGCGGTGCCCGCGACCGCGATCCTGCGGTCGCCCCAGCGCGCGCTCAGCATGCCGCCGGGCAGCGCGAGCACGACGCCGGGGGCGAGGTACATGCCGACCAGCCAGCCGATGTCGGCGAGGCCGAGCCCGTACGCGTCGCGCAGCAGCGGCGCGGTCGCGCCGACCGCCTGGAATTGGAAGCCCATCGCGATCCGCGCCGCGGACAGCACCCACAACGCGCGCCAGCGATCCTGCACGTGCGATTCCCCGAGTCGCGCGCGGCTCCGGACGAGTCGCGCTCTCACGGCGACCCTAGCACCACGCCGCGCCCCGCGCATCCTCGGGGCGGACCAGGGCTGGGCTATGATCGCCCGGCCGCACCGCCTCGGTGGCGGGCACCGCCCGAGACCCCGATGCGCCCACCGCCGCTGCCCGATCCCCTGGATGCCGAGCGTCGCGACCTGAACGGCCGCGCCGGCCGGATCGCGCTCTGGCGCGCCGGGCGCGGCGCGCCGGTGCTGCTCGTGCACAGCATCAATGCGGCCGCGTCGGCCTACGAGGTGCGTCCGGCGTTCGAGGCGATCGCGCGGACCCGCCGCGCGTTCGCGCCCGATTTGCCGGGCTTCGGCTTCTCCGAGCGCGGCGATCGCCGCTACGACGTCGCGCTGTACGTCGCGGCGGTCGAGGACGCGCTCGACGCGATCGCCGAGGAGTGCGGCGACGCGCCGGTCGACGTGTTCGCGCTGTCGCTGTCGTCCGAGTTCGCGGCACGCGTCGCGACGACGCGGCCGGCGCGGATCCGCACGCTGACGATGGTCACGCCCACCGGGCTCGACCGGCGCTCCGCGTCGCTTCGCGCGCCGCCGGGCACCGACCGCGAGGTGCCGGGGGTCCACCGGTTCGTCTCGCAGCGGCTGTGGTCGCAGGCGCTCTTCGACGGGCTGACCAGCCGCGCGAGCGTGCGCTATTTCCTGCAGCGGACCTGGGGCTCGAAGCAGATCGACGAGGGCCTCTGGAATTACTCGTGGACCACGGCCCACCAGCCGGGGGCGCGCTTCGCGCCGCTCGCCTTCCTGTCCGGGCGGCTGTTCTCGAAGGACATCCGCGACGTCTACGAGCGGCTCGCGGTGCCGGTCTGGGTGCCGCACGGCACGCGCGGCGACTTCAAGGACTTCAGCGGCGCCGACTGGACGGCGTCGCGCCGCAACTGGCGGCTGCAGCCGTTCGAGTCCGGCGCGCTGCCGCACTTCGAGCATCCGGCGGCCTTCGAGGCCTCGTTCCGCGCGTTCCTCGGCGAGGATTGACGCGGCTTGCGCGGCGCGCGCCGCGCCCCTACGATCGCGGTCCCTCCGCCGACCGAGCGTCCCGCCGATGTCCGATCCGATGCCGTTCGCGCCACTGTCCGCGCCCGAGGCCCGCGTGCTCGCGGTGCTCGTCGAGAAGCAGCACACCGTCCCCGACACCTATCCGCTGTCGCTGAACGCACTGGTCTCGGGCTGCAACCAGAAGACCAGCCGCGACCCGGTGATGGAGCTCACCGAGGCGGACGCGCGCGACGCGATCGAGGTGCTGCGCGCGCGCTCGCTGGTGATCGAGTCGAGCGGCGGGCGCGTCATGCGCTACGAGCAGAACGCGAAGCGCGTGCTGGGCGTGCCCTCGGAGTCGGTGGCGCTGCTCGCGACGCTGATGCTGCGCGGCCCGCAGACCGCGGCCGAGCTGCGCGCGAACTGCGAGCGGATCCACCGCTTCTCGGACGTCTCGGCGACCGAGGCCTACCTCGAGGAACTCGCCGCGCGCGCGCCCCGGCCCTTCGTGCGGCGCCTCGCGCGCCAGCCGGGCTCGCGCGAGCACCGCTGGGCGCACCTGCTGTGCGGCGAGCCGCCCGAGGAGGCGGCGCCGCAGGGCGTCGCGACGACGGGCGAGGCGCCGCGCGGCTTCGACGCCGAGGCGCTCCTCGCGCGCGTCGAGCGGCTCGAGGCCGAGGTCGCCGCGCTGCGCGCGAGGCTCGACGGCACGACCTGACCGGGCGGCCCCGGGACGGCGGCCCCTCCGAGCGACCCCGACCGCCCGGCACTCGCGGCACCGCTCGCGTACCATCGGCCGGCACGAACCCACGTGGGGCTGGCGCCCGCGCGTCACGGCCGACGCCCCCGAACCGCGAGGAGGAGACCGCCCGTGAGCCCGACCGCCGCCCCCGTCGTCGAGTGCTACTTCGACTGCTCGAGCCCGTGGACCTGGCTCGGCGTGCACCACCTGGTGCCGCTCGCCGAGGAGGAGGGCGCGACGGTGCGCTGGAAGCCGATCCTGGTCGGCGGCGTCTTCAACGCCGTGAACCCGAGCGTCTACGCGTCGCGCGAGAACCCGGTGCCCGCGAAGCAGGCGTACATGCGCAAGGACCTGCAGGACTGGGCGCGCCACGCGGGCCTCGAGATCCGCTTCCCGCCGTCGGTGTTCCCGGTCAACAGCGTGAAGGCGATGCGCGGCTGCCTCTGGCTCGAGCCGCGCGGGCTGCTGCTGCCGTTCGCGCGCGCGGTGTTCGAGGCCTACTGGAGCCGCGACGAGGACATCTCGCGCGACGAGGTGCTGGTGCCGCTCGTCGAGCGGCTCGGCGTCGACGCCGGCGAGTTCCTCGCAGGCATCGCGACGCAGCCGGTCAAGGACGCGCTGCGCGCGAACACGGAGGCGCTGATCGCGCGCGGCGGCTTCGGCTCGCCCACCTTCTTCGTCGGCGACGACATGTACTTCGGCAACGACCGATTGCCGCTGCTGCGCGCGGCGCTGCGCCGAGCGCGCGGCTGAGCGATCAGAGCGCGGGCTGCTGCAGGCGGTCCGCGCCCGCGCGGCCGGCGTGCAGCCCCTCGCGGTACCGCGTCGGGGACTCGCCCGACCAGCGACGGAAGGCCCGTGCGAACGCGCTCTGCTGCGAGAACCCGAGCTCGAAGGTGATCTCGCCGATCGGTCGCCGCGGGTCCTCGATCAGTCGCAGCGCGAGGTCGCGCCGGGTGTCGTCGACCAGCTGCTGCCAGGTCGTGCCGGCGTCGGCGAGCTTGCGGTGCAGCGTGCGCCGGCTCATCGCGAGGTCGCTCGCGACCTGCGTCGCCGTGACCTCGCCGCTGGCGAGCCGCTTGTTCAGCAGCGCCTTGCAGCGCGCGACCACGTCGCTGCGGTCGAGCCGCGCGAGTTCCTCGGCGAGCATCTTGTCGAGCATCCCGACCAGGTGCCGGTTCGAGGTCGACAGCGGCGCGTCGACCTCCGCGCGCGGCAGCACCACGCTGCGCTCGGGCTGGCGGAAGTGCACCGGGCAACCGTAGAAGGCCCGCCACGGCGACGTGTCCGCTGGCTCGGGACGGATCAGGTTCACGCGCAGGGGCTTGAAGTCCTCGCCGGCGTTCGTGCGGCACAGGTCGACCAGGATCGAGAACTCGATGTCGGTGGTCGCCGCCGCGACCAGCGGGTCGCTGCGCGGGTTCGCGAGCACGACCGCGAGCCCGGCGGGCTCGTCACGCAGCGCGATCGCGGTGCGCTGGCCGATCAGCTGCCAGTAGCGCTGCAGCCGCTCGAGGCCCCGGCGCAGCGACGAGCTGGCGAGCCACGCGTGGCCGAGCGCGCCGAGGTGGGTCGGGTGCCAGCAGTGTGCGGCCTGCAGGCCGAAGGCCGGGTCGCCGCACAGCAGGCCGATCTCGCGGATCACGGCGTCGGTCGCGTCGGCCGGCAGGCGAGCGCTCGGGTCGGCGAGCGTCGCGCGCTCGATGCCGTGCCGCGCGAACACCGGGCCCGGCTCGATGCCCAGCCTGCGCATCAGCTTGTCGAGGATCTGCGCGCTGGTGGCGAGCGTCGTCTCCAACCGTGGGCTCCGTGGGGATCCGGATTCGGGGGGGCCGATTCTGGCACAGACGGTCAAGCCGGTGGCGGCGCCCGTCCGGCGCCGCGTCAAGCGGGGCGGGAGACTGCGTGCATCGACGAGGAGGTCGGCCATGGAACGTGTCTTCGTGCTGACGGTGTGGATCGCTGGGCTCGCGGCGGGTATCGGCACCTGGTGGGCGCTGCTCGCGTGGCTGGGGCCGGCCGTGCTGCTCGCGCCGCTCGCGCTGGCCGGCGCGGTCGTGGTCCGCGGGCCCGCGCACGGCCCGGCGCCGCGCGGGCTGCCGTCGTCCCCGCTGGGCGTCGACTGACCGGGACGCGCCGCGCCGAACCCGAGGAAGCGGCACGCGCCGCTCGCGGCCGCGCCGGGCGGTTTGCTAGTCTTGCGTCGAGGCCGACCGATCGGCCGAACGACGGAGGTCGACGCATGGGACAGATGATCGAGTTCGAGCGGCCCGACGGCGGCCGCTGCCGCGGCTACCTCGCGAGCGCCGGGGCCGGCCGGCCGTCGGTGGTCGTGATCCAGGAGTGGTGGGGCCTGAACGATCAGATCTGCGGCGTCGCGGACCGCTTCGCGCGCGCCGGGTACAACGCGCTCGCGCCCGACCTCTACCAGGGGCGCGTCACGCAGAAGCCCGACGAGGCGAACCACCTGATGACCGGGCTCGACTTTCCCGGCGCGACGCACCAGGACATCCGCGGCGCGGCACGCCACCTCGGCGCGCAGGGCTCGAAGGTCGCCGTGATGGGGTTCTGCATGGGCGGTGCGCTGACGATCGCGGCCTGCGTGCACGTGCCCGAGGTCGCGGCGGGCGTGTGCTTCTACGGCATCCCGCCGAAGGAGTTCGCCGACCCGGCGAAGATCGCGGTGCCGTTCCAGGCTCACTTCGCGAACAAGGACGATTGGTGCACGCCGGCCGCGGCCGACGGCCTGGAGCGCGACATGAAGGCCGCGGGACGCGCACCGGAGGTGCATCGCTACGACGCGGCGCACGGCTTCTTCAACGAGCGGCGCGGCGACGTCTACGACGCGGCCTGCGCGCAGCAGGCGTGGGACCGCATGAGCGCGTTCCTTCAGCGCACGCTCTGAGCACGGGCATGGCCGGGTTCGAGGACGCCGCCGCGCGCTGGAACGGCCGCTACGGCGCGCCGGGCTGGCTCTTCGGCACCGAGCCGAACGACACGCTCGCCGCGCGGGCCGAGCTGTTCGCGCCCGGCGATCGCGTGCTGTGCGTCGCCGACGGCGAGGGCCGCAACTCGACGTGGCTCGCCGCGCGCGGCTGCCGCGTCGTCGCGTTCGACCTGTCCGAGGTTGCGCTGCGCAAGGCCGCCGGGCTCGCGGCCGAGCGCGGCGTCGAGGTCGAGTTCCACCGGTCGTCGACCGACGACTGGGACTGGTCGCCCCGTCCCGGCGAGCCTGCGTTCGACGCGGTCGTCGCGGTGTTCGTGCAGTTCGCGACGCCCGCGCAGCGCGCGGCGATGTTCGAGGGCTTTGCACGGGCGCTGCGCCCCGGCGGCGTGCTGCTGCTGGTCGGCTACGGGCCGCGGCAGATGGCGTACCGCACCGGCGGGCCGGGCATCCCGGAGCACCTGTACGACGAGCCGATGCTGCGCGAGGCCTTCGCCGGCTGGCGCATCGAGCGGCTCGAGCGCTCGCAGCGCGAGCTGCGCGAAGGGTCCGGCCACGTCGGGATGTCCGACGTCGTCGAGCTCGTCGCGCGGCGTCCCTGACCGAACTTCCGCATCACGAGGACAGCCACGATGGCCGACGACGACGTACGCGTCACACGCAATCCGCAGCAGCGCGACGGGCGCGTCGCGATCGCACGGGGCCCGATGCCGCAGGGGGAGGGCGCATGAGCCTCGCGTTCGACTCGGTCGAGCTGCCGGCCTCCGCGCACGCGCTGCGCGAGCGCGTGCGCGCGTTCCTGCGCGAGCAGCGCGAGGCCGGCGCCTACGTGCCGCGCTGCTCGGGCTGGACGATCTTCGACCGCGCGTTCACGCGGTCCTGCGGGCAGGCCGGGCTGATCGGCCTGACCTGGCCGAAGCGCTGGGGCGGGCAGGAGCGCTCGACGCTGGAGCGCTATGTCGTCGTCGAGGAGCTGCTCGCGGCCGGTGCGCCGGTCGGCGCGCACTGGATCGCCGACCGCCAGAGCGGCCCGCAGATCCTGCGCCACGGCACCGAGACGCTGCAGGCCGAGGCGCTGCCCGGCATCGTGCGCGGCGAGACGACCTTCGCGATCGGCATGAGCGAGCCCGACTCGGGCTCGGACCTCGCGAGCATCCGCTCGAAGGCGACGCGCGTCGACGGCGGCTGGCGGCTGTCGGGTCGCAAGATCTGGACGACCGGCGGGCACGTCGCCGACTGGATGATCGGCCTGTTCCGCAGCGAGCCCGCCGATGCGCAGCGGCGTCACGCCGGCATGACGCAGTTCGCGATCCGGCTCTCGAGCCCGGGCATCGAGCGGCGTGCGATCCGCAACCTGTGCGGCCGCGACGACTTCGCCGAGATCACCTTCGACGACGTGTTCGTGCCCGACGCGCACGTGATCGGCACGCCGGGCGACGGCTGGCGGCTGGTCACCGGCGAGCTCGCGTTCGAGCGCAGCGGCCCGGAGCGCTTCCTCAGCGTGTTCCCGCTGCTCGTCGAGTGCCTGCGCGCCGGCCCGCGCGACGACACGCCGGCCGCGCGCGTCGAGCTCGGCCGCGCGGTCGCGCACCTCGCGGCGCTGCGGCGCATGGCGCTGTCGGTCGCCGCGAAGCTCGACGCGGGCGAGGACCCGGCGACCGAGGCCGCGTTGGTCAAGGATCTCGGCAACGCGCTCGAGCGCGAGATCCCGGAGCGGCTGCGCGCGCTGCGGCTCGCCGACCCGGCGACGCCCGCGGCCGACGCGTTCCGCGAGATGCTCGGCGACACCATCGCCGACGCCACCTCCTACACGCTGCGCGGCGGCACCCCCGAGGTGCTGCGCGGCATGATCGCCCGCGGGCTGGGGTTGCGATGAGCGGACACGAATCGATGATCGCCGAGGCGGTCGAGCGGATGCTTGCCGACGCGGCGCCGAGCGCGGGCTTCGACGCGGGCCTGTGGCGCGCGCTCGCCGAGGCCGGCGTGCCGCGGCTGCTGCGGCCCGAGGCCGAGGGGGGCGCCGGGGACGCGTGGCGCGACGCGGCCGCGGTGCTGCAGTCGGCAGGCGCGCATGCGGCGGCGGTGCCGCTCGCCGACACGCTGCTCGCGCATGCGCTGCTCGCCGGCGCGGGCCTCGACTGCGACGAGCGGCCGGTGCGGCTCGAGGTCGCGGGGCCCGACGGTCGTCCCGATCCCGCCCGCGATGCGCCCCCGACCGACGCGCATCGACTGGTCGTCGCGCCCTGGGGCAAGGCGGCGCGCTGCGACTGGCGGCCCCTCGGGGGCGCCCCGCACGGATTCGTCGTCGCGCACGCCGCAGGGGTGCGCGCGCGGCTCGCGCTCGCTTCGGCGGCGATGCTGGTCGGCGCGATGCGCACCGCGATCGCGATGGGCGTGGACTACGCCGGCCTGCGGCGTGCGTTCGGCCGGTCGATCGGGCAGTTCCAGGCGGTGCAGCACCCGCTCGCGGTGGCGGCCGAGGAGGTGGCCGCCTCGCGCGCGGCGCTCGACTGGGCGGCCGCCGGGATGGAGCGCGGCGACGGCACGGTCGCCGCGGCGGTCGCGAAGGCACGCGCCGCCGACGCGGCGGGCCGTGTCGCCGCGGTCGTGCACCAGGTGCACGGCGCGATCGGCTTCACCGCCGAGCACGCGCTGCACCGCTCGACGCGGCTGCTGTGGACCTGGCGCGAGCGCTGGGGCGACGAGCACGACTGGAACGCCACGCTCGGCGCGCTCGCGCTGGCGGGCGGGCCCGACGCGCTGTTCGACCTGCTCGACGGTCGCGTCGGCTGACGCGGCGCGGGGTCCGTCCGCCCATCCGGAGACGACACCGGCCCGCGCCCGATGCCGTCGGCGACCGGCCGACGCCTACGGCGACCGCGGCGCCCGGGCCGGCGGCATCTCGGGTCGATCAGCGGGAACGCGCCCGAAGCGGCGTTCGAGCAGGTCGGCGTCGTCGAAGTGGCGGCGTCCGACGAAGGCGGTCGGCTGCCGGCCCCACTGCCGCATCGACCCCGCGTCGGGGATCCCCATCGGCCAGAACAGCCAGCGCTCCGCGCGCTCGCTGCCCGGCACGCGGCCGCGCGCGTCGAACAGGCTGCGCGTGCCGCCGTGCACGCGCGGCAGCCGGCGCAGCGCGTCGTCGTCGACGAGCGTGTAGCGCACGCCGTCGCGGTCCTCTCGAGGATCGGGCACCGCGTCGATGCCCTCGACCGCGTGCGTGCGCGCCGCGAGCCGCACGCGCAGGCGCGTGCCCTGCGGCACCGCGTCGAGTCGTGCCGGCACGAACGCCCACTCCTCGCGCTTGCTCGGGGCGGGGCGCACCCGCCACGGCCCGACCGGCACGAACAGGTGCCAGCAGCCGCAGGCGTGGATCGAGTCGACCATCGCGACGCGTCCGTCCGCGTCGAGCGTCGCGCGCAGCACCACCGCATCGAGCCGGCCGGCGAGCGGGTCGAGCGGGCCCGCGGGCGCGCGGCGCGGGAACCAGGCGGTGTAGACGAGCTGCACCCGCACGCCGCCGTCCCAGCGCGTGAACGCGACGCGCCCGTAGACCGTCGGCAGCGCGGGCTCGGTGCGCGGCGCGTCGTCGGCGTCGAGCACGACGCGGCCGATGCGGTCGTCGGGCCCGTCGCCGGCCAGCGCCCAGACCGGCGCGTGCGCGGCGAGCAGCGCGTCGCGCGTCGACGCGTCGAGGCGCAGCACGCCGAGCGCGTCGGGGGGCGGCAGCGCCACCGCGGTCCGCGCGGTCACCGGCGGCAGGTATCGCGTCGTGCCGTCGCCGAGCCGCCCGGCGTGCCGCTCGAAGGCCGCGCGCATCGCCGCCTCCTCGCGGGCTACACCGGCCCCGAAGGGCAGCGAGGCGATCGGGTAGAGGCCCAGCGTGCGCAGCGCATCGGAGTAGTCGTCCGGGACGCGCGCGCCCTCGCGCACGCGGGCGATCGCGTCCGGGTCGGCGCGCAACGCGGCGAGCGCCGACGCGCCGCATGCGGCGAGCGCGTCGGTCAGGGCGTCGCGGGGTGCCGCGGCGCGGGCACCGACCACGGGTGAGGACGAGGGCGTTGCGAGGTCGGGGGGGCTCGCGAGGCCGGCGAGGCCCGCGAGGTCCGTATCGGGCAGGTTGCCCACCTCCACCTCGCGCGACCGCGCGTCCGCGTCGCGCATGCGGGCCAGCCAGGCGCCGAGCGCCTCGGCGTCGAGCGGCGCGGAGGCGAAGGAGGCTGCGAAGGAGGCCGTGAAGCGGTCGACGCGCAGCCAGGGCGAGGCCGGGTGGGGCGCGTGCTGCGCGTCGCGTACGCCCGCCGCGTCGACCGCGCGATCGACGGCGCGCACGAGGGCGTCGCAGCGCGCGGGGCCCGCGTCGCGCGGCGCACCCGCGCCCGGCGGGGTCACCGACGCGCACCCGGCGAGGGCGAGCGCGACCGACGCCGCCGCCGCGAGCGCGACGGCGCGATGCGGGGCGAGCCGCCGATCCGGAACGGGGTCGTGGGGTGCGCGGTCCATCGCGGCGATCGTACCGGCCCGCGCGCCGGCCCGCGCGGGACGACCTGCTAGAGTCACGCCCGGATCGGACCCCGGGAACGACGGATCGGCGGATGGACGGCGTAGCGGCGAGCCTCGTTCGGGCGCTCGGGCTGGTGCTCGACGGCGACGGCGCGCTGTGGCCGATCGTCGGGCTCAGCCTGAAGGTGAGCGGCCTCGCGACGCTGCTGTCGGCCGCGATCGCGCTGCCGCTCGCCGCGTGGCTCGCGCTCACGCCGTTCCCCGGTCGCGGCGCCGTCGTCGCCGTGCTCAACGCGATGATGGGGCTGCCCGCGGTCGTGGTCGGCCTCGTGGTCTACCTGCTGCTGTCGCGGGCCGGGCCGCTCGGCGCGCTCGGCATCCTGTTCACGCCCGCGGCGATGGTCGTCGCGCAGTCGCTGCTGGTGACGCCGCTGGTGGCCGCGCTCGCGCGCCAGACGCTCGAGGACGCGCTCGTCGAGTGCGGACCGTACCTGCGCTCGCTCGGCGCGAGCCGCATGCAGACCATCGCGACCCTGCTCTGGGAGGCGCGCTTCTCGCTCGCGACGGCCGTGCTCGCGGGGTTCGGTCGCGCGGCCGCCGAGGTCGGCGCGGTGATGATCGTCGGCGGCAACATCGACGGCGTGACGCGGGTGATGACCACCGCGATCGCGCTCGAGACCAGCAAGGGCGACCTGCCGCTCGCGCTCGGGCTCGGCATCGTGCTCGTGGCGGTGGTGGTCGCGATCAACGCCTGCGCGGCCGGCGTGCGGCAGTATGCGCTCCGACGCTTCGGCTGAGCGCGGGCGGGCCGCGTGCCTGCGCACACGCGGCCTGCGCGTGCGGATCGGCACGCTCGACGTGCTCGACGGCGTCGACCTCGACCTGCCGGCGACCGGGCGCACCGTGGTGATCGGGCCGAACGGCGCGGGCAAGAGCACGCTGCTGCTCGCGCTGCACGGGCTCGTCGCACCGAGCGCCGGCGCGGTCGAGCGCGGGCCGCGGCTCGCGCTGGTGTTCCAGCGGCCGGTGATGCTGCGGCGCAGCGTGCGGGCGAACGTCGAGCACGCGCTGAAGGTGGCGGGCGCGCCGGCGGCCGAGCGCCGGCGACGCGCCGACGCGGCGCTCGACGACGTCGGGCTCGCCTACGCGGCCGCCCGCCCCGCGCGCGCGCTGTCGGGCGGCGAACAGCAGCGGCTCGCGATCGCGCGGGCGCAGGCGCTCGAGCCCGACTGCCTGCTGCTCGACGAGCCGACCTCCAGCCTCGATCCGGCCGCGGGCGCCGCGGTCGAGCGCCACCTGCTCGCCCTGTCGGCGCGCGGCACCGGCCTCGTGCTGACGACCCACGACCTCGCGCAGGCGCGCCGGGTCGCGCAGCACGTGGTGATGATGCACCGCGGGCGCGTCGTCGAGTCGGGTGATGCCGCCGGGTTCTTCGCCGCGCCGCGCACCGAGGCCGCGCGCCGCTTCCTCGCGGGCGAGTGGCTCGACTGATTCAGCCCGCGCCCGCCGCGGGCGGCAGTCCGGCCATCTCGGCGGGATCGACCCAGCGGTCGAAGTCTTCCGGCGCGACGCCTTCTGCGATCGCCGCGTCGCGCAGCGTGCCGCGTGTCGCGACCGCCCGGTGCACGATCCGCGCCGCGGCTTCGTAGCCGATCCGCGGCGCGAGCGCGGTCACCAGCATCCGGCTGTGCGCGACGTGCTCGGCGAGGCGTTCGACGTTCGCCTCGATGCCTTCGACGCAGTGCACGGTGAACGAGCGGCTCGCGTCGGCGACGAGGCGCGCGCTCTGCATCGCCAGGTGTCCGATCAGCGGCTTGTAGACGTTGAGCTCGAGCATGCCGCCCGCGCCCGCCATCGCGATCGTCGTGTTGTTGCCGATCACCTGCAGGCAGGCCATGGTCAGCGCCTCGACCTGCGTCGGGTTCGCCTTGCCGGGCATGATCGAGCTGCCCGGCTCGTTGGCCGGCAGCCGAATCTCGCCGAGCCCTGCATCCGGGCCGCTCGCGAGCAGCCGCAGGTCGTTGCCGATCCGCACGAGCCCCACGGCGGCCGCCGCGAGCGCGCCGTGCGCGGCCACCACCGGATCGTGCGCGCCGATCAGCGCGAAACGGTCCGAGGCCGGCTCGAAGGGCAGCCCGCAGTCCTCGGCGAGTTCGCGGACGACCCCTTCGGCGAAGCCCGGCGGCGCGTTGAGCCCGGTGCCGATCGCGGTGCCGCCGATCGGCAGCGGCAGCAGTTCGGCGACCGCCGGCGCGATCGCCCGGCGCGCGCGCTCGAGCTGCGTCGCGTAGGCGCCGAACGCCTGGCCGAGCGTCATCGGTACCGCGTCCTGCAGGTGCGTGCGGCCGATCTTCACCAGCCCGGCGAACGCGTCGGCGCGCCCGCGCAGCGCCACCGCGAGCCCGTGCAGCGCGGGCTCGACCTCGCGGGCCAGCGCGAGCGCCAGTGCGACGTGGATCGCGGTCGGGATCGCGTCGTTCGACGACTGGCCGCGGTTCACGTGGTCGTTCGGGTGAACGCGCGCGCCGTCCCCGAGGCGGCGTGCGGCGAGGTGCGCGAGCACCTCGTTGACGTTCATGTTGGTCTGCGTGCCCGAGCCGCTCTGCCAGACGGGCAGCGGGAAGGCGTCCCCGTGCCCGCCGGCGATCACCTCGTCGGCGGCGGCCTCGATCGCCGCGCACAGCCCGGACGGCAGCACGCCGAGCGTGCGGTTCGCCCGGGCCGCCGCGCGCTTGACCCGTACGAGCGCGACGATCAGCGCCGGCGCCCAGCGCTCGCTCGAGATGCGGAAGTGCTCGAGCGCACGCTGCGTCTGTGCGCCCCACGGCCGGTCGGCGGGGACCGCGACCTCGCCGAGGCTGTCGCGCTCGATGCGGGTCGGGCCAGGGGGCGGGCAGGGCGGTGCGCTCAACGGGCGGGGCTCCGGGGCGGGGGGGCGGCGGGTCTGGGCGGCGCAGCAGGCGGCCTCGTGCGGGTCAGGCCTGCGGCGGCCCGGGTTCCCGCGCGATCTGCTCGCGCGGCGTGGTCGGGTTCCAGTCGATCCAGCTGCCGTCGCGCCAGCGGGCGGTCGCGCGTTCGAGCGTGATCGCGCCGCCGTCGTGCATCCGGCGCAGGGCCGTCGACTCGCCGTCGACCAGGCCGTCGATGCGCACCGCGACCACGACGCCGCCCGGCTTCCCGACCGGGTACTCGGCGGTATCGGGCTTCGTGGAGCCGTCCTCGGACGCGGACAGGCCGCCCGCGAGCGCCCCGCCGAACGCGCCGACCGCCGCGGCCGTCAGCAGCACCGGCCCGACGACAGGCGCCATGGCGACCGCCGCGCCGACCGCGAGGCCGATCGCGGCCCCGGCGGCGGCGCCCGCCGATGCGCCGGTCGCGATATGCGTCGAACCGGCATCCGCGTGCGAATCGCCGCCCATCGCCATGACCGCGTGCCGGCCGGCGGGCCCGGTGTGGAAGACCTCGACGTCCGAGGGCGCGAAGCCCTCGTCGAGCTGCACGAGGCGCAGCAGCTCGGCCTTGTCCCAGGTGCCGACGCGGCCGCTGACGACCGGCGCCGTGTCCGCGCCGGTATCGTCGGTCGACAGCGCGTTCGTCGACAGCGGCCCGTCGAAGCCGTGCGGGGCGGGCGCAACGGGGCCGAGCGGGTCGCGGGGGCCGAACTCGGGCGGATCGGTGCCGGGGCCCCGATCGTGCGGGTCGCATGGACGCTGCAGGGTCATCGTGTCGTCTCCGTCGGGCGGGGCCGCACGGCGCGCGACGCGGCGCCGCGGCCCCCGGTCCCGGGGATGCGGCAAGCCGCGTGCCCGCGCGTCCTCGGGCACGGGGGCAGCCGCTCAGGCCCGCAGCACCCGTCTCAGCTTGCCGCTGCGCGCGTCGCGGACCGGCTCGAGGCGATCGTCGACGATCTCGACGCCTCGCAGCCCGTTCGCGTCGAGGTAGGCGCGCAGCGCGCGCCGACACGCCGAGCGCCTGGACGCACCCTGCGGCCCTCCAGGCAGCCGCAGCGCGAGCGTGCGCGCGTCGCGGCCGACGAGCTGGAAGTCGTAGGCATCGGCCTCGTCCTCCATCACCGTCGCGAGCGCGAGCGGCAGCAGCCGCACCGGCCCCGCCTCGCCGTCGAACTGAAGCACGTCGTCGCGGCGGCCCTCGACGCGCAGCGTCGGCATCGCCGAGCCGCAGTCGCAGCGCGCGGTGCCCATCGTGATCGAGTCGCCGAGGTCGTAGCGGATCACCGGCTGCACGTGGTTGGCGAGGTTGGTGAGCAGCACGGTGTGCGAGGGCGTGCCCGGCGGCACCGGTCGCATCTCGCGGTCGACCGGCTCGAGGATCGCCCAGTCGGCGTTCAGGTGCAGCGCGCCGTGCGCGCACTCCCAGCCGATCGCCAGGTGCTCGGACGCGCCGTAGCCCTGCCGCACGCGGCAGCCGAACGCCTCGGCGATCGCGCGGCGCGCGGCATCGGTCACCTGCTCGCCGCCCAGCCACACCTCGTGCGGACGGATCGACAGGCGGCCCGCCGCGCGCTCCGCGGCCAGCACCTCGGCCGCGGTCGGGTAGGTCGCGATCACGGTCGGGGCGAAGGCGTCCAGCCGCGCGCACAGGTCCGGGAGCGGATCGAGGATCGAGAAGGTGCGCGTGGCGGAGGCGGCCCAGGGCCACAGCCGGCGCAGCCGCTCGACGCTCGCGTTGCCGGCGAAGTGGCCGCCGGTCGCGCCGACCATCGCGAAGCGTCGCGCCGCGTTCCAGGGTGCGCGCGCCCAGTCCTCGATCGCGCCGAAGCCGGCACCGGGCGCGTCGAGCCCGCACAGGCGCAGCGACTCGAGCGCGTCGTAGACCGCGAGCGCGCGCGCGTCGTGGACCCAGACCGCGGGGGTGCCGGTGGTGCCCGAGCTCGTCCACACCGCGTACCGGCCGAGCCAGGCCTCGCCGAGGCGCGTCGGGTCGGCGAGGAACGCGCGCACGCCGTCGAGCGTGATCCGCCGGTCGGTGCAGGCGTCGTCGAAGCGCGCCATCGCATCGGCGCGGCCGATCGGCTCGATCGACGACAGCGGCACCGTCGCCGCACGCGCGGCCGCGAGCCGCGAGCGCGACGGGTCGCCGATCGACGGGCCGGCGGCGGCGCGCAGCCGCGCGGCGTGCAGCGGCGCGCCGCAGGCGGCCTCGAGCAGCTCGCGCAACCGCCACGCGGCACGCCGCGAGATGCCGGCCGCATCCGCGTGGCTCGCGGAAAATACGTCGCAGCCGGCGTTGAACGCCTGCCACGGATCGAATGCACCGGGTGCGCGCAGCCCGGTCTCGGGCTCGTCGCGATCGGGGAGGTCGGCGTGCATCGGGGCCTCTTCGGGCGGGTCGCCGCGGGTCGGTCCATCATAGGCGCGGCGCGGCGCGCGGCGGCGGATGCCGGTTGACCCATGTCAAGGATCGGGGTGCACCGGGGGTCGCGACGACACGTCCGCCTACAATCGCCCCGCGATGGAGACGCCCGACGAGCCGTTCGACCTGCGCGCCGTGCTGCTGCGGCTCGGGCTGTGCACGCCCGGCGAGCCGCTCGCCGCCGAGCCGCTCGCGGGCGGGGTCTCGTCGGACATCGTCCGCGTGGACCTGCCGGGCCGCAGCCTGTGCGTCAAGCGCGCGCTGCCGCGGCTCAAGGTCGCGGCCGACTGGCGGGTGCCGGTCGGGCGCAGCGCTCACGAGGCCGAGTGGCTGCGCGTCGCCGCGTCGATCTGGCCGCATGCGGTGCCCGCGCTGCTCGGTTACGACGCGCGCTCCGGCGCGGTCGCGATGCAGTGGCTCGCGCCCGACGCCTACCCGGTCTGGAAGCCGCTGCTGCGCGACGGCCATTGCGACCCGGTGTTCGCCGCGCAGGTCGGCGACGCGCTCGCGGCGATCCACGCGGCGACCGCGGGCGACGCGGCGATCGCCGCGCGCTTCGACACCGGCGCGCTCTTCCATGCGCTGCGGCTCGAGCCCTACCTGCTCGCGACCGCCGAGCGCCATCCGGCGCTGGCGCCGCGGCTGCGCGCGCTCGTCGAGGCCACGGCGGCGACCCGACACGCGCTGGTGCACGGCGACGTGAGCCCGAAGAACCTGCTGGTCGGCCCGGACGGGCCGGTGCTGCTCGATGCCGAGTGCGCGTGGTACGGCGACCCGGCCTTCGACGCCGCGTTCTGCCTGAACCACCTGCTGCTGAAGTGCCTGTGGACGCCGTCGGCGCGCGAGGGCTTCCTCGCGTGCTTCGCGGCGCTGGAGCGCGCGTGGCTCGACGGCGCGCGCTGGGAGCCGACCGCCGCGCTCGCCGCGCGCGTGGCGGCGCTGCTGCCCGCGCTGATGCTCGCGCGCATCGACGGCAAGTCGCCGGTCGAGTACCTGACCGACGAGGCCGACCGGGAGCGTGTGCGACGCTTCGCCGCGCCGCTGATCATCGCGCCGCCGCCGACGCCGTCCGCCGTCGCCGGTGCCTGGCGCGACGCGCTGCGCGGCACCCCCTGACCGGCACCCCCTGACCGGTAGCCCCCTGAACGACGAGGAGATCCGAGTGACCGCCACCGCCCCCGTGCCGCCGACCCGTCGGATCGCCGCCGTCCGCGCCCGCCGAGTCTGGGACTCGCGCGGCCGGCCGACCGTCGAGGTCGACGTCGAGACCGAGGCCGGCGCGCGCGGGCGCGCGATCGCGCCGGCGGGCGCCTCCACCGGCAGCGGCGAAGCGGTCGACCTGCGCGACGGCGGCCCCGCGTTCGGCGGGCTCGACGTGCGCCGGGCGATCTCGGGCATCGAGCGCGAGATCGCGCCGGCGCTGCGCGGCCTCGACGTCGCCGACCAGGCCGCGCTCGACGCGCGGATGATCGCGCTCGACGGCACGTCCGACCGCTCGCGGCTCGGCGGCAACGCGCTGGTCGCGACCTCGATGGCGATCGCGCACGCCGCCGCCGCGGCCCGCGGCCTGCCGCTGTGGGCGGCGCTCGCCGACGGCGGCCCCGCGGTGCTGCCGCTGCCCGAGATCCAGGTCTTCGGCGGCGGGGCGCACGCGGGTGGCCGGCTCGACCTGCAGGACTTCATGGTCGTCGCGGTCGGCGCCGACGACTGGCGAACCGCGCTCGACCGGACCGCCGAGGTCTACCGCGCCGCGGGTCGCCTGCTCGTCGAGGCGGGCCGGCTGCAGGGTGTCGCCGACGAGGGCGGCTTCTGGCCGGCGTTCGACGACAACGAGCAGGCGCTGACGATGCTGGTCCGCGCGATCGAGGCGGCCGGCCTGCGGCCCGGCGAGGACGTCGCGATCTCGCTCGACATCGCCGCGAGCAACTTCGGCCGCGGCGGGCGCTACCGGCTCGCGCGCGCCGACGGCACCCCGCGCGAGCTCGCGTCGGCCGAGCTCGCCGAGCTGCTGCTCGGCTGGCTGCGTCGCTACCCGATCGTGTCGATCGAGGACCCGCTCGCCGAGGACGACCCCGAGGGCCTCGCGGCGTTCACCGCGGCCGCGGGCCCGCGCGTGCAGGTCGTGCTCGACGACGCGGTGGTGACGAGCGCCGCGCGCATCCGCGCGCACGCCGCGCGCGGCGCCGGCAACGCGGCGCTGATCAAGCCGAACCAGGCGGGCACGCTGACCGAATCGCTCGCCGCGCTCGAGGCGACCCGCGAGCTCGGCTGGGACGCGATCGTCTCGGCCCGCTCGGGCGAGACCGAGGACACGACGATCGTGCATCTCGCGGTCGGCTGGGGCGTGCGCCAGCTCAAGGTCGGCTCGTTCGCGCGCTCGGAGCGGATGGCCAAGTGGAACGAGGGGCTGCGGATCGGCGAGTCGCTCGCCGGCGGCTTCGCGCTGCCGCCGAGGTCGGCGTTCCGTTGGCGGTGAACCGCCGCCGGGCCGTGCTCGCCGGGGCGGCTCTGCTGGGCGCCGGCTGCGCCGCCGGCGACCCGCCGGGCCCCGCGGGGCCGCGGGGCGAGCCGTCGGTCACGCTATCCGACGCACAGCGTCGACGCCTCGCATTCCACCTCGGGGTCCATGCGCAGCCGTTGCACGAGGGCGGCGGCCGGACCCGGCTCGATGCGTCGCCGGACCCGATGCGGCTGGAGCGCGCCGCCGCCGAGCCGCCGATCCGGTGGCGGCTCGACGGCATCGAGCGCGACCTCGACGCCTACCTCGCGCGCCAGCCGGTGGTCGCCGTGTGGATCGCGCAGGGCCGCACGCTGCACGTCGCCCGGCATCGCCACGGCGTCGGGCCCGAGTCGTGGTGGCTGTCGAACTCGATGGCCAAGTCGGTCACCTCGATTGCGATCGGCTTCGCGCTCGCCGAAGGCCGGATCCGTTCGCTCGACGAGCCGGCGGCGACCTACGTGCCCGCGCTGTCCGGCCACGCCTACGGCGAGACCCGCATCGGGAACCTGCTCCGGATGGCCTCGGGCGTGCGCTTCTCCGAGCGCTACGACGGCCGCGACGACCTCGCGCGCTTCTCGCGCGACGCGGCGCTTGTCGGCCTCGTCGAGGCCGCCAAGCGTTTCGACGAGCGCGAGGCGCCGCAGGGCACGCGGTTCCACTACGCCAGCGTCGAGTCGCACCTGCTGTCGGCGGTGCTGCGCGGCGCGACGGGGGAGGGCCTGTCGTCGTACCTCGCGCCGCGGCTGTGGCAGCCGATGGGCGCCGAGGCCGACGGCTGGTGGCGCACCGACCCGCGTGGCGTCGAGCGCGGCGGCGGCTGGCTGAGCGCGCGCCCCGGCGACTGGACGCGGCTCGGCCTGCTGCTCGCGCACGGCGGGCGTCGGCCCGACACCGGGCGCCCGGTGCTACCGACCGGCTTCCTCGAGCGCGCGGCCGACGTGCGCGCCGCCGAGGCACCGTTCCGGCCGGGCGCGGCCGGCCCGCTGGGCTACGGGCAGCAGTTCTGGCTGCTGCCCGGACCGCGCCGGCAGTTCGCGCTGCTCGGCGTCTACGGGCAGGCCGTGTACGTCGATCCGGGCGCGAACCTGACGATGGTGCACCTCGCGGTGAACGCCACCGCGCGGCTGGCGGAGACCACGATGGCACGCGAACGGGCGGCGCTGTGGCAGGGGGTGGTGGCCGCCTTCGGGGGGGCCTCGACCTGAGCGGCTGTGGCCGCGCCGGTCGGCCGGGCCGAGCGCGCGGGCGTCGGCGACCGCCTCATTCGGGCAGCTTCAGCCCCAGGCGGTTCACCGCGAGCACCGCCTGCGTGCGGTTGCGTGCGTTCAGGGCCCGCAGCACCGCGCTGACGTGGACCTTCACCGTGCCCTCGGCGAGCTGCAGCTGCCGGCCGATGAGCTTGTTCGGCAGCCCGCGCAGGATCAGCCGCAGCACGTCGGACTGCCGGTCGGTCAGCCCCAGGTCGCGCAGGCTGGTCGCACGCGCGCCGACGGCGGGCACGGACGACGGCACTGCCCACGGCGTGCGCGCCGCGGCGCCTTCGGCGTCGCGCGGCACGTAGATCCCCCCACCGGCGACCGCCCGCACGGCGGTGCCCAGCCGCTCGCCGGACGCGGTCTTCGACAGGAAGCCGCTCGCGCCGGCGCGCAGGCAGCGGTCGATCGTCGCGCGGTCGTGCGCGGCGGACAGCACCATGACCGGCACCCGCGGGAAGCGCTGGCGGATCGTCTCGACGCCCGAGGTGCCGACGGTGTCCGGCAGGTCGAGGTCGAGCAGCACCAGGTCGACGCGCGACGTGGTCGACAGCACGCGCAGCGCGTCGGCGAGGCAGCCCGCCTGCTCGACGCCGGGCGGCTCGCCTGCCTCGGCCAGCTGCCCGACCACGCCGCCGCGCACCAGCGGATGATCGTCGACGATCAGCACACGCACCGACATCGTGTTTCTCCCCGGCCCCTCGTTGGTCGGGCCCATGGTCAAGCTGGCCCGCAGGGCTGTCAATGGCGTCCGGCGCGACGGGGCTAGGCCTTTCGGCCGATCCGGTACGATGGCGGCGCCCGCGGACCGGCTGGCCGAGCCCGCTCCGTCGACCCCTGCGCCCCGCCCCGATGCCTGCCGCCGCCGCCGATCACGCCCTCGTTCCGGACGCCGCCGCGCGCGATGCGCCGCGGCCGGCCGACGCCGCGGGCGAGCCCGCGGACTGGCGCTTCTGCGTCGCCCCGATGATGGACTGGACCGACCGGCACTGCCGCGCGTTCCATCGCACGCTGTCGCGCCGCGCGCGGCTCTACACCGAGATGGTGACCACCGGCGCGGTCCTGCACGGCGACCTCGAGCGGCTGCTCGGGTTCGATCCGTCGGAGCATCCGGTCGCGCTGCAGCTCGGCGGCAGCGAGCCCGACGCGCTCGCGCGCGCGGCCACGATCGGCGAGCGCTTCGGCTACGACGAGATCAACCTCAACTGCGGCTGCCCGAGCGAGCGCGTTCAGCGCGGCGCGTTCGGCGCCTGCCTGATGGCCGAGCCCGCGCTCGTGGCCGACTGCGTGAAGGCGATGCGCGACGCGGTGTCGGTGCCGGTGACGGTCAAGCACCGCATCGGGCTCGGGCGCGACGAGTCGTACGCGTTCGTGCGCGACTTCGTCGGTGCGCTGCACGACGCGGGCTGCCGGGTGTTCGTGGTCCACGCACGCAATGCGTGGCTCGACGGCCTGAGCCCGAAGGAGAACCGCGAGGTGCCGCCGCTGCGATACGCGGTCGCGCACCGGCTGAAGGCGGACTTCCCCGACGCGACGATCGTGCTGAACGGCGGCCTTGCGACGCTCGACGAGGCGATCGAGGCGTCGCGCGGGCTCGACGGCACGATGCTCGGCCGTGCGGCCTACCACGACCCGTGGCTGCTCGCGGAGGTGGACGCGCGGGTGTACGGCGAGCCGGTGCACGCGCTCACGCGCGCCGAGGTCGTCGAGCGGACGATCGCCTACGCGGGGAGGATGCGCGGGCGGGGCGTGCCGCTGCGCGCGATCGTGCGGCACGTGCTCGGGCTGTACCACGGCCGCCCCGGCGCGCGGGCGTGGCGCCGGACGCTGTCGGACTCGAAGCTGCTGGCGGGTGCCGACGAGGGGCTGCTGCGTGCGGCGCTGGACGCGGTCGAGCGCGCCGCCTCGCGCGAGGCGCCGGCCGCGGCGCCCTAGACGTCGGCGGCGCGGCCTCCGGCCGCGCTCCGTGGCGCCTCGCCGGACAGCGCGGCGCGCACCGCGCGCACGTGCAGCAGGATCGCCGCGTAGGTCGCGCTCGCGATCGCGGCCTCGATCCAGCCGAGCGTGCGGCTGGTCGCGGTCGCGTCGCTCATGCCGCGCACGACGCCCTCGCACAGGTACAGCAGGATCGCCATCGACCACCACTGGAACGTGCGGACGCGGCCGCGCGCGAGCGCGGGCAGCGCGGCGAGCAGCGGCAGCGCCTTGAGCACCAGCAGCGAGCCGCCGGGGCGCTGCGGCGCGAGCCACATCTCCCACGCGATCGCGAGCGCGGCGAGTGCCGCGACGCCGGCGACGACGAGCCTTCGGGTGCGGTCGGTGGCGGCGTTCGGCTGCATCGGGCCGAAGGTATCATGCCGTCGATGCGCGACTTCGCGGCCAACCTGCGCCACCTGCTCTCGTCGATGATCCACCAGGGCGGCGAGCTCAAGCTGACGCAGACCGCGAGCAGCCTCACGCTGCTGACCCTGATGGCGGTGGTGCCGATGGCCGCGGTCGCGCTGCTGGTGCTGACCTCCTCGCCCGCGTTCGCGACGATGCGCATGCGCGTGCAGCGCTTCGTCGCCGAGAACCTGTTCCTGCCGTCGTTCAGCCAGACGGTCAGCGGCTACCTCGAGGAGTTCGTCGGCGCCGCGAGCCAGCTGTCGGTGATCGGCACGGTGCTGTTCCTCGCGACCGCGATCACCGCGATGCTGACCATCGACCGCACGATGAACGGCATCTGGCGCACGACGCGCCCGCGGCCGCTCGCGCAGCGGCTCGCGCTCTACTGGGCGCTGCTCACGATCGGACCGGTGCTGCTGGGCCTGACGCTCGGGCTGCACGGGCGCGTCGCCGAGCGGCTGGTCGAGTCGAACGTCGTCGTCGAGACGATCGCACGGATGCTGCCGAGCGTGCTCGGCATCGTCGCGCTGACGCTGCTCTACCGGCTCGCGCCGAACGTGCGCGTGCGGGCCAGCCACGCGCTGATCGGCGCGCTGGTCGCGGCCGGGCTGCTCGAGCTGCTGCGCCGGCTGCTCGGCCTCTACATCGAGCGCTTCCCGAGCTACACCGTGGTCTACGGCGCGTTCGCGGCGCTGCCGCTGCTGCTGCTGTGGCTGTTCGCGATCTGGATGAGCGTGCTCGCGGGTGCGCTGGTCGCCGCGAACCTGCGCTTCTGGGGCGTGCCGCTCGGCCCGCCGCACGAGGCCACGCCCGAGGCCGAGTTCGACCGCATGGTGCGGGTGGTCGGCGAGATCGTGCGGGCCGCGCCGCACCGCGTGCCGAGCGCGCGCTTTCGCCCCGACTTCGACGGCGATGCGCTCGCGGCCGACCGGGTCGCGACGCTGCTCGCGTCGCAGGGCTATCTCGTCAGGATGTGGCCGGTGACGACCGACGGTGGGCCGGCGGGCGTCTGGGACGAGTACTGGCTGCCGACGCCGGAACTGCCCGCCAAGACGCTGCGCCCGCTGTTCGACCGGGTCTGGACCGGCGGGCCGCGCCGTCGCCGGGGCGCGGCCGGCGCGACCGCGCCGGGCGTCGATCCGGGTGGCGCGCTGCTCGCGCGGCCGCTCGCCGAGGTGTTCGCGCCGCCCGCCTGAGCCGCGTCAGAGCCGGATGCGGCCGGTGAGCATGTCGCGGTACATGACCCAGTCCCCCGCGAAGCTCCAGAGCGGGTACCTGAACGTTGCCGGACGGTTGCGTTCGAAGAAGAAGTGCCCGACCCACGCGAACGCGTAGCCGGCGACGAGGCCGACGAGCAGCCAGCCAGGGCGCCCGGTCGCGATCGCGGCGGCCACGCACGCGAGGCCGACGGTCGAGCCGGCGAAGTGCAGCCGGCGGCAGGTCCGGTCGGCGTGCTCGGACAGGTAGTACGGATAGAACTCGGCGAACGACGCGAAGCGTCGCTCGCCGGTCGGCGGGGCGGAGGGGTCCATGGCGTCTCCTGCGGCGGCGCAGGCCGCGATGCGCCCGATCCTAGGCCGGCGTGCGCGACGCGTCGAGCACGGCCTCGCGCAGCCAGGCCGCGAGCGCGTCGCGCAGCGCGTCGGGTGCCTCGGCATGGATCGCGTGCCCGCTGCCCGGCACCCGCACGACGCGTGCGCTCGGGATCGCCGCGACGAGGCCGGCCGCGGCCTTCGGCGGGGTCATCATGTCTCGCTCGCCGAGCACGAAGAGCGCCGGGCAGCGCAGCGCCGCCGCGCGCTCGGCACCGCGCGCATACGCGTTGCAGGCGGTGAAGTCGACGAGCAGCGTGCCGGGCGGCTGACGCTCCATCAGCCGCAGGTTCTGCACGAAGACCGAGAAGCCCGGCCCGGGCGTGCCCGGCCGGTGCACCAGCTTCGCGTGCGACCACTGGTTGATCATGTCGAAGGCGGCCGGTTCGTCGTTGCGCGCGGCCTCCAGCAGCACGTCCGACACCTTCATCGGGAACGCGGTGCCGACGAGCGCGACGCCCGAGACCGCGTCGGGCGCCTGGCCCGCGGCCTCGAGCGCGATCAGCGAGCCCATGCTGTGCCCGACGATCGCAGCGCGCGCGACGCCGAGCGCCGCGAACGCGCGCAGCACCCAGCCGGCCATCGACTCGACGTCGGTGAGCACCGGGCCGACGCTGCGGCCGTGGCCGGGCAGGTCGAAGGCGAGCACCGAGAAGCCGTGGTGCGCGAGCCAGCGCGACTGCAGGATCCACACGCTGTGGTCGTGCTGCGCGCCGTGCACCATCGCGACCACCGGCCGCGCGGCATCGAAGGGGCGCCCGCCGGTGTACGCGTAGGCGCGGCGGCCGTCGACGTCGAAGTCCATGCGTGTCTCCTCAGCCCTTGGCCGCGGCCCGGAAGCCGCGCTTCAGGTCGTCGATCAGGTCGTCGGCGTCCTCGAGACCGATCGACAGGCGCAGCGTCGCCTCGCCGATGCCGGCCGCGGCGAGCGCGGCCGCGTCCATCCGGAAGTGCGTCGTCGACGCCGGGTGGATCACCAGCGACTTCGCGTCGCCGACGTTCGCGAGGTGCGAGAAGAGCGCGAGGCTCTCGACGAAGCGTCGCCCGGCCGCCCGGTCGCCCTTCAGGTCGACGCTGAAGACCGCGCCGCAGCCGCGCGGCAGCAGCCGCTTCGCCAGCGCGTGATCCGGGTGCGACTCGAGCTCGGGCCAGGCGATCCGCGCGACCTGCGGGTGCGACGCGAGGAACTCGACGATGCGCCGCGCGTTCGCGACGTGCCGGTCCATCCGCAGGCCGAGCGTCTCGATGCCCTGGAGGATCTGGAACGCGTTCATCGGCGACAGGCACGCGCCGAAGTCGCGCAGGCCCTCGCGGCGCGCGCGCAGCAGGAATGGCGCGACCGTGGACTCCTCGGCGAACACCATGCCGTGGAAGCCCTCGTAGGGCTCGGTGAGCTCGGGGAACTTGCCCGAGGCCACCCAGTCGAAGCGGCCTGAATCCACCAGCACGCCGCCGATCACCGTGCCGTGGCCGCAGAGGAACTTGGTCGCCGAGTGGTAGACGAGGTCCGCGCCGTGCTCGAACGGCCGGATCAGCCACGGCGTCGTGAAGGTGGAGTCCACCAGCAGCGGCACGCCGTGCGCGTGCGCGATGTCGGACACCTTGCCGATGTCGAGTACGTCGAGACCCGGGTTGCCGAGCGTCTCGCCGAAGAGCAGCCTGGTGTTCGGGCGCAGCGCGCCGCGCCACGCGTCGAGGTCGCGCGGGTCGACGAAGGTGGTCTCGATGCCGAATCGGGACAGGGTGTAGTGCAGCAGGTTGTGCGAGCCCCCGTACAGCGCGCGCGACGCGACGACGTGCGAGCCCGCGCCGCACAGCGTCGCGACCGCGAGGTGCAGCGCGGCCTGGCCGCTCGCGGTGCCGATCGCGCCCACGCCCTGCTCGAGCGCCGCCATCCGCTCCTCGAGCACCGCGACCGTCGGGTTCGTGATCCGCGAGTAGACGTGCCCCGAGCTCTCCATGTTGAACAGCGCGGCCGCCCGCTCGGAGTCGGGGAACACGTAGGCCGCGGTCAGGTGGATCGGCGTGGCCCGGGCGCCGGTGGCCGGGTCGGGCGCGGCGCCGGCGTGAAGCGCCAGCGTGGAGAGGGCGAGGGGATCGCGTCGGGTCATGGCGGACGGCCGGTGCGGGCGGCTGGGCGGCGGGTCGGGCGCGGCGCGCGGGCGGGCGCGCCGGCAGGGCCGCTCGATGCTATCACGCGTCCTGGCCCGGGCCCGGGGGGCCGGCTGCGGCCGCCGGCGGCGAGGCATGCTCCGCCCATCGGGCTTCGGCACCCGGGCGTGGCGCGCAGCCCACGGCCGTGTCGTGCGGGGCAGGGGGCGGGGCTACGATCGGTGCCGAGCGTGCCGCGCCGCCCTCCTCACATGTCCGACAAGCCCTCGTTCGACGTCGCCGTCGTCGGCCTCGATGCCCAGCACCTGAGGCTGATCGAGATCGTCTTCCGGCACATCCAGCACAACCGCTACCTGTTCCGGCTCGCGGCCCCGGCTGACGCCGCGCGGGCGGACATCCTGATCGCGGGCGTGGGCGATGCGTCGGGGCGCGAGGCGCTCGCCCGGGCGCGGGCGAGCGACCCGCCGATGGCGGGCATCGCGGTCGTCGGGCCGGGCGAGTCGGCCGGCACGCGGCACGCGGTCGAGTTCGCGCAGCTGGTCCGCCAGCTGCTCCCGATCCTGAATCGCGTCGTCGAGCTCGAGGGGCTCGCAGGCGGGCCGCGGCGGATCCGGCGCGAGCTGTCGTGCGCCGCGGATGCGGTCGCGCCACTGCCGGCGTCCGGGCTGATGTCGCTGCCCGCGCGGCCTCGGGTGCTCGTCGTCGACGACAGCGCGACGGTGCGCACGCAGCTCGCCGGCGCGTTCGACCGCCTGGGGATCGAGGTCGACGCGGCCTCGAGCGCGGGCGAGGCGCTCGAGCGCCTTGCCGCGCGGCCGGTCGACCTCGCGATGCTCGACGTCGTGCTGCCCGACGGCGACGGGCTGCGCCTCGCGCGAACGATCCGTCGCGAGCCGCGCTGGCGCGACCTGCCGATCATCGTCCTGAGCGCGCGGCGCTCGCCGTTCGACGTGATCCGCGGCGCGGCCGCGGGCTGCAGCGCGTACCTCGCCAAGCCGGTGGACTTCGCCGACCTGCGCCGCACCGTCGCCCGCCAGCTCGGCCGTGGCCGCGCGCCGGACACCCTGCCGCCGCAGCTGCGGCTCGCCTCGTCCTCGTCCTGAAGTCGAACGCGCCCGACGCGGCGCGCCGGCTTGCCAGTCCCGGATCCAGTCGCTAGCATCGGCCGGACCGCGACGGGGGGGCGTGCCATGGAAGTCAGCGAGATCCTGAAGGTCAAGGGCACCACCCTGTTCACCGTCGGACCGGACTCGACGCTGTCCGATGCGGTGATCGTGATGGCGGATCACGACATCGGCTCGCTGGTGGTGATGGACCGCGGGCGGCTCGCCGGCATGCTGACGTTCCGCGAAGTGATCCGCGTCCTCGCGAAGCGCCAGAAGGAGCACCGCACCGGCCCGACGCCGCCGGTCGCCGAGCTGATCGTGGGCGACGTGATGAACCCGTCGCCCACGATCGCCGCGCCCGCGATGGACGTCAACGACCTGCGCCGGCTGATGCTCGAGAACCACCAGCGCTACCTGCCTGTGATGGACGGCGAGGTGCTGCTCGGCGTGATCTCGTTCCACGACGTCGCCAAGGCGGTGCTCGAGGAGCAGAGCTTCGAGAACCGGATGCTGAAGGCGTACATCCGCGACTGGCCGGCCGAGGGCTGAGCCCGGGGTTTCGGCCGGCACTGCCGGCCGCCGGGCTCAGGTCGGGCCGGCATGCTTGCCGGCCCGAGTCCCCGCGGCGCGCGACCGCCGCCCGGTTGGTAGAATCCCTCGGATGCGCATCCTGATCAGCAACGACGACGGCTACTTCGCGCCCGGCCTCGCCGCCCTCGCCGAGAGCCTCCGCGACCTCGCCGAGATCGTCGTCGTCGCGCCCGAGCGCGATCGCTCCGGCGCCTCGAACTCGCTGACCCTCGACCGTCCGCTGTCGGTGCGCACCGCGTCGACCGGCTACCTGTACCTGAACGGCACGCCGACCGACTGCGTCCACGTCGCGGTCACCGGGCTGCTCGATCACCGCCCCGACCTGGTGGTCTCGGGGATCAACGACGGCGCCAACATGGGCGACGACACGATCTACTCGGGCACCGTCGCCGCCGCGATGGAGGGGTTCCTCCTCGGCATCCCGGCGATCGCGTTCTCGCTCGCGACCAAGGGCCACGAGCACCTCGACAGCGCGGCGCGCGTCGCGCGCGACGTGGTGCGCCGCTTCGTCGAACGGCCGTATCCGTCGCCCGGTCCGGTGCTGCTCAACGTCAACATCCCCAACCGTCCCTACGACCGGATCGGCGGCATCGTCCCGACGCGCCTCGGCAAGCGCCACCATGCCGAGGAGGTGATCCGCGCGAAGAACCCGCGCGGCGAGACGGTCTACTGGATCGGGCCGGCCGGCAGCGCGAAGGACGCGGGCCCGGGCACCGACTTCCATGCGGTCGCCTCGGGGCACGTGTCGGTCACGCCGCTGCACATCGACCTGACCGCGAGCGCGCTGTCCGACGCGACCCGCCGATGGCTGACCGACTAGCCCGCGCGCCGGGCTCCGGCGGGCTGACCTCGGAGCGCGCGCGGGAGCGGATGGTCGAGGCGCTGCGCGCACAGGGCATCCGGCACGAGGCGGTGCTCGCGGCGATGGCCGCGGTGCCGCGCCATGCGTTCGTCGACCAGGGGCTCGCGAGCCGGGCCTACGAGGACGTCTCGCTGCCGATCGGCGAGGGCCAGACGATCTCCAAGCCGAGCACGGTCGCGCGGATGATCGAGCTTGCCGCCGCCGAGCTCGACGCGCCGACGCTGCGCGCGGCGAAGGTGCTCGAGGTCGGCACCGGCTGCGGCTACCAGGCGGCTGTGCTCGCGCAGGTGTTCGGCGAGGTCATCTCGATCGAGCGGTTGCGCTGGCTGCACGAGGCGGCGCGCACCAACATCCGGCCGATGCGGCTGCCTAACCTGCGCCTGGTGTTCGGCGACGGCCGGCAGGGCGTCGAGGCGGCAGCGCCCTACGACGCGATCCTCGTCGCCGCGGCGGGCGAGGGGATCCCCGACCCGCTGCTGATGCAGATGAAGATCGGCGCAACGCTGGTCGCGCCGGTTCAGGCCGGAGACGGCGCGCAGTCGCTGCACCGGGTCGAGCGTCCCGGCCGGGACGATTGGACGCTGACCGTGCTCGACGCGGTACGATTCGTTCCGCTTCGCCGCGGCACCCGCTGAGCGGCGCGGCGCTCCCGTTCCCGACATGCGCTCCGACCTTCCGCCCAGCCCGCTCGTCCGCCTCCGCGTCCCGATCGCGGCGGCCGTCGCGCTGCTCGTCGCCGCGTGCGCGAGCTCGACGCCGGCGCCGGTCGTGCCGCGCACCCAGCCGGGCGCGCA